>Ga0208156_1000298_pt1 | contig 21417 bp, 22 predicted proteins | sample 1_EtaG_FD_184073 | JGI IMG/M metagenome (GOLD analysis project Ga0208156, IMG submission 184073) | Marine viral communities from the Subarctic Pacific Ocean - 1_ETSP_OMZ_AT15124 metaG (SPAdes) (version 2) | ecosystem: Environmental > Aquatic > Marine > Oceanic | place: Pacific Ocean | collected...
ACGGAGTGGGTTTTACCTTTAAATTTGGTATTTTGTCAAACAATACACTGACTTCATCTGCAATCTTCTGCCTGCCTGCAGACAACTTTGTTGATATGTTTACACCGACAGTCTGCATATCTAAATTCCTGCCCAGTCTTGCAACTTCAGCATTAACTGCGTCTGTTGCTTCTTTGGTTCCAGCTTCTAATTCAGAAGACATTCTTTCCATATATACAGCAAGGTCTTCAGGCGTACCAGTAGATAAAACTTTTTTGTGATAGTAAGTCCTGAGAGCTTCGGTGCCTGCCTCTCGCTGGGCTTGCGAAATATCTACGCCTTCTCTTCCAGCCAGTGTGCGTTCTAATGCGACAGTAGAAGCGTCATCTGTAAGTTGTCCAAATGTGAATGTAAATTCAGGGTCAACTTCTTTTCTGATTTTATCCTGCAGTTCCTTTGCAAGTCTTATATTCTCCTCTATTTGGGGCTGGGTAACTGGAGTTCCTTCCGTCTGTTTTGTAATTATATCAGAGGCTCTCTGCTTTGCACCAATATCAGTTAATGTTGACCGCCTTGCTATAGGATCAATTATGTTCCTTTTTATAGCACCGCCTGTCGCAGAAAGAATCCTTGTACCTACCTGCCCACCACCCTCAAATAATGCACCCTGCTGTATATCTCTGGCAGTTTCCTGTGCCTGATCGAGAAAGCTTTGCGGTTCTTCAAGTCCAAGTAGCGTTTTTGTAAACCCCCATATATTTCTTACTGCAGCATATCCAAGGGCAGCTAACCCTACTGATCCAAACGGACCAGCAGGGGCTCCGAATATGCCTCCAGCAGTCAGGGCAGCTATCTCAGAAGCAGGTTTGAACCAAGGCTCTGTAGTTAAGTATATATTTTGTGCCATTGTAAACTCAGGAGTATCTGGAGGTATACCACCACTGGCAAACAAAGCTGCTATCATTATCCTGTCTTCATTTATATCATTTATAAACTTATCCTGTTCCAGCGGATTTGTTATTTGTTTAAATATAGGATTTCCAACATCATCATCTAATAAAAGTTTTTTTTGTTGGTCGGCATCCATATTCATAAACGCATTAACAAATTCAGCATCACCTTGCTGTCTCTGTTGTTCAGCAGGTGATTGCGTTGAAAGCGGTGGGTCTATGCCAGATTGCCCAAAGACGTCAACGGGAACGTGCCAAGGGACAGGCTCTTCTCTGAACGCAGGATTTATGTTTTGATTTACAATGCCCCGTTCCTCTTCCTCTGGAGTTGCAACTGCAGCGTCTCCCCTTTTCCCAGTTGTAAGATCGCCCAGTCCTATATCAGCAACCTTGTCTTCAAATATGTCATCAAATGCACTCATTACCTTATCTACCTATTCATTCTATTCATTAAGTACTCTTTTGCCTCTTCAGCTGATATTCCGTCACTGTGCGACCTGTCAGTAGTAATTGGGACTGGCACTGCAAACGGATCACTCATTTCCCTTTGTCGTTTAATTATACCTATTTCATTATTCGCCCTATTGCGTCTATCCTGATTGATACGTTCATTAATATCAAGTAGTTGCCTTATAGAATTTTCATCAAGTGTTACATCGGCAGCAGCTAATCTTAATGCAAACTTTCTGTCTTCATCAGACACAGCTGTTCCAGAACCTAATACACGAGTCTTTAAAAGGGAAAGAACATCTTGTGCCATGTTTATTGCAAAGGTCTCTGTATCGGCAACTGTATTGCCCGTAAGATTAATTCCAGTTTCTTTAAGAAACTTGTTAAAAGTTGTTTTTATATTAGCAAGCGGACCTGCGAATATGCCCCTAGCCAATAACTCTCTACCCCTTGCTATGGTTTTGTCAGATTCGTTGGCAGCAATAATCTCGTTCTGGAACCCCTCTAATCTTTCCCCTGCAATTTTTCCAGCTGCCTTGTCAAGTTCTGCTTGGAATGGGTCAGTAACAGATCGTGCTTTCTTTCCTAAAAATGCCAACCTTTCAGTATTGGTTAACGTGATAGTTTCGCCATCTGTTCCTAGAAAATCTTTTACCTTTCCGTCTGCCTCATCAATAAACTGTAACTTAAACTTCCCCTTGTCTGCGCCTGTTCGTATTGGCGTAAACACTTTTTCTCTCGTCGCTCCCAGACCCCTTAAATCTACCTCTTCTTCGGTTTCAATTGGAACAAGATCGGTAAAATTTCTTGTCTTATCAAATTTGTTCAATGACTCACGTGTCCATTTACTAACATCTATTTTCCCATACGGAGAAGTAGCTGTTGTATCTTTGTCTAAAACGCCAAGTTCTATTGTTGACTCGCTGGGTAAATTGGCTTTTATCTGCTCCGCCTCTGCAACCGTAGCACTTACCTTTTGCCTCTTTCCCTCACTATTGGTTATAGTATAGTTTCTTCTATCTGGCTTCCCAGCTGTTGCATCTTTGTCTAAAACGCCAAGTTCTATTGTTGACCCTGTGGGTAAATTGGCTTCTATTTGCTCCGCCTCTTCATCCGTAGCACTTACCTTTTGCCTCTTTCCCTCACTATTGGTTACAGTATAGTTTCTTCTATCTGGCTTCCTATTGGTATAAATATTTGGCAACGCTCTTTCTGTAATGACTGCTGCCGCTTGAAGTCTGTCACTAAGCTTTTTACTTGCTCTCGGGTCAAGACTCGCATTCAATATTGCCCTCAGTCTGTCTTCTCCCTGTAATGGTTGTGGAGGACTTGTATCAATCTTTGAAGCAGTATCAAACACTCCCTCCCTTGACGGAGATGGGGCAGGTACCATTATTCCTGCTGGGACTCCAGAAGCGGAAACGGTACCTAAGTTTGAAGGCTGGTCTAAGCCCGAAAGCATATCTTTTAGTTCTGAAGTTACCGCTTTATCCCCTCTTTGCTTGCGAATGGCACCGATGATTTCCCCAACGCCACCAAGTAAGCCTTCCAGATTCTCCTGCGGTCTTCTTATTATATTTCCGCCTGCTATTACTGGTTGTCCCATAATATTACTCCTGCCTTAACTGTTCACTGATATAAGTGAGTCCTGTGTCTCTTTCTCAAGAACAACAACTCTGTCTTTAAAAAGCCGCTATGCCCCCTGCCAGCCTGCAAACATTTTACCCGCACCTGCCATTAATTGACTTATCTGACTTGCTGCACTTGGTCCGACCTCTGTGCTGCCTTGATTTATAAATGGTGAAAATGTATCTGCCGTTAAGGCTTGTCCAGTTAAACCAAGCAGCGGGTCTCCACCCTGACGTCTTACGAATTCGTTTAGTATTCTGTCAAGACCTCCCTGCTCTATTCCTCTTTCCACGCCACCACCCTGAACCCCTTGATCCTGTATGCCTAAAAGTGCATTAAGACCAGTAAGGTTTCTGGCATCCTGTCTTTTCTGGTCTATATTCAACTGGTTCCCAAGTTGTGATTGGAGTCCGAGATTAAAATCTGTCTCTCCCCGTGCAAACGCTCTCCTGCTTGCCCCGCTGTCAAAGCCACCGACTCCTGCAAACCTTTCAAGCAACCGTCTTCTCGATTCCTCTTGGTTCCTTTCCGCAAAGGGTCGTTGATATTCGTTGAACCTGTCAATGGTCTGTTGTGGATTAAACTGACCAAGTGCGTCCTGTATAAAATTCTGTGTTTGCCCGCCAGACTGAAACAGATCCATTATTGAGTCAAACGATTTCTGCTCAAGACCAGATGTCTGAGCTGTTAAATCTCCGCTATATGGGTCAACCCTTCCGCCTTGATCAGTAATTCCCCTCAACAGATTACTAAGGCTGTCAGTAAGACCTATCTGACTTTCTCTTTTTGTATCAATAGGGGTGGTAGTAAACGGTGCTGCGTCAATTTCGGTTTGCGATCCTTTAAATAAATCACCAAAAAATCCCATAGCTATCTCCTTAATTTACACAAATGTTCCAATCGTTAAGTTTCTTGTATTTTTTATTTGCTTCCTTCGCACCATCTATTCTGAATTGAAGTGGTGCATCTATATTTAGTTTCCGAATCGATTTGTATACATCCCCGAACCCATCTTCGATCTTTCTGCCAGTTGAGACCATAACCCCCAGAACTCCGTCGGATCCCGCACATCGTACTTCGTTGTTTTCGCTCTTAACGTCCTGAAGCCAGAATCCGTTTGAGTCCTTTATGTCCATATTCAGCTTGACGTTCTCAGCCAAAGACAAGAGGTCTTTAGACGTATAAGGGTATGGCGGTATAGTTATTCTCTCGGAACAGGCGAAGCCATCACCAGCCTTCGTAAATCCTTCCGTCAGGAACTCAGTAACTGAGACCTGTAACAATGCCAAAAGACAAAATATACTGTCATACCTGAACCCAAACCTCCAGTTGTTGAAATAGGGCTTTTTATCCCTTGAATTCACCGTACAATCGACGCTGACGGCTCCGACGTACCCTTGGTCGGTCAACATAGGCACAAGTGATTCCAGCTCCTTTTTGAGCAACTCAGCCCCGTGCTTAACCCATAGACAGACAGACTGTGATGCCATCTTTTGTCCCAAATCTCCTGTAAGCAGGCACTGATTCGGTAACGAATAAGTAAACAGTACAGGCTCTTTGCCGTTAAACCACATCTCCGCAACGAGTTGTATGCCCTTGGCTCCCTTTTTCACCTTGATTCCAGCCTGTTTCGCAAGCTTTTTTGCCTCTACAGGGTCGGATTCGTAATTATGTAGACCCCTTCTTTGGTTTATTGTTTTATTTTCTAAACAGTCTTGCAGAGATCCCAAATCTACGTTCGAATCAAACACTATTTTGTCTGCTTTGTCTATCATTTTTTTCAGGTCAGAAATCCGCACCTTATCGATGATGCCGTTATAATTATTCTGGTACAAATCATTGTGAATATAAATCTCAGTTTCTGCACCTTCTCGTCTCATACGGTAAACGATGGGAAGCGATGCCCCAAATTTGCTTATGAAAAGTATCATGTGCTTTCCCAATTTGTAATATCATATGCCCTGTACGTTACATTGCTTCCGCTTGCAAGAGTCGTAGAGGTATCAACACCCGCACCTAAATTATCACTGCTTGCAGGAAATATCTTTAACGTATTTGCACCGTTATTGATAATAACTGCTGTCAGCCCTGTCTTTGCAGTCGGCAGTGTCACTGTATCGTTTGCATTTGCTACGGTAGAAATCTCATTTATTGTTGAAGTTAAAGGTTGCTGACCCTGCGTTTGTGTGGTAGATGCTGTAATACCTGAAGTCACACGGTCAAGGTCATCGTTTATATTTATAATATTAGATAAATGAGAATACATCTCCTGCAAAGATTTTATCAGCTTTCTGAAATAATCATTTAACTGTTCATGGTCTTCGTTCTCACTGGATAGAATAGCCTGCTCGTCAAGTGGCAATACCTTTTTGTCATCAGCTTTCATACTCCAAACTTTCCTTTTACTGGCAGAAAATACGGAATTATTGCATGGATCTTCGGTGTCTGCCCTGTAGCACTTTTACTCAAAACCATTGAATGAAACTCTCCGATTGCCCCAGAGTAAACTCTCTTCCACACCTTATCATCGTTGCTGTCAGAAGGGTCGTCAAATGTTAATGTGTCAGTCTGGTAGGCACTCGAATCTTCATTTATAAAAAGAGCTACGTCAAGGGTGACACTATCATCCCTGTCAACAAGCAGGTCAACATACCCAAGCCTCGCCTTAAACCCTTTTTTTACATACGGATTGAGTTTCTTTGTTTTTACGGAGAACTCAAAGGCAGCAGTGTTGTCGGCACCCGTAGTGTTAAGCTTGTGAACAACTCCTGCTGTTGTCCCTGCAAGTGTTACGGGAAAACCAGCCTGACCCGTATTGGCATCCCATGTTGGCTCTACTTCGTCCCAAGTCGTTTCTCCAAACCCATCCCATGTTAAATCAGCATCTACAGTCCATCCCCCGAGAGAATGAAATCCTATAGTAAATATAGACCATGTATTATTAACTCTGTTCCTGACAAGCATCCTGTCGTTTGTAGTACTGTTCGCATTGGGGTAGCTTATAAACTGAAGATCAAGTTCTTCCAAGAAAATTGAATAAATAAGATTAAAGTTTTCTTGGTCAAAATCCTGTACTGCGTCGGGTACCTTTAAATTTTCAACCCTTGCGCTTAATCCATCCGTAGAAATAACATTTGAAGCACTTACCGCACTAACTTCATTAGAAAAAGACAATATTGAATGTTTGGCAAGTGAACCGCTGAAGCTGTCTATCTTTTCCCACCTGAAAGGAAGGTCTACATTCTGTGTATGTTTAAACAACCAAATTGATTTCTCGAAAAAGATAACAAGTTCATCGTTAAGAAACGCACCGCCATTTATAAATTCAGATGTAGGAGCATCCACAAATCCATCATTAGTAAAGTCTATGCCTCCTGCGGTTGCCCACCTCGCTCTTTGTGCATGAAGCGTTCCGTCTTCTGTCGTACGAAAACACACAAGATGGTCTTTGTATGCAAACACCAGCAGGCAGGTAAGTGTAATATTCCCTGCGCCCAGATTTACAGTCGGCTTTGAAAGACTTGTTCCGTTATAAGAATCAATAACATCGCTGTTATTAGTAAAGTAAAGCGTCCCTGCCCAGTTCGCCCAATGAAAAAACTGACTCGTACTTCCAGAAAATCTATCTGCCTTTGGTATATCATCAAGCCCAGAGGTTTGAACATTCCACTTCGCAACTCTCTGGGTATCAAAGACGAGAAGGTTTGACCCCCCTACAGGTGTAATGTGATTTGCTATACCCATTATAGCATTGCCGTCAACAAAGCTATAACTTACCTGAACTGCACCAGTTGGTGCTGCGTCCCACTCAAGAGCAATTGCGCCTGTTGTATAATTTATTGTGCTTGTCGTGCCGTCCCCAGTAAACCCACCCTCACCATCATCCGTAAGTGTTTGAGGTCCTCCGCCAGAATCTGTAATAACCACAGTTCCAACTACTCCCGAGCGGACAGGGAGATTTGAAAGAGTGTGAGATGCTGACTGGCTGGTGTCAGCTATGTTTTCGGCAGATACAAAATGAGCCATTTCTGCCCACTGGCTATATCCGAGTCTTTTCTGCAGAACGCCATTTTTTATAAACCCGTTCTGGAGAGACTCAAATGCATCCTCTGGAACAAGCCAAGGCTCCCTTACATTTACCTGACCACTTTTAAAATCACTTATAGGAAAAGCTTCATAGCCTACTACCACTGACTACCTCCTGTTTTAATCAACTTCAAATTAGACAAGGTATGGAATCCATTTGCAATTTCATTCTGAACTCCAGAAACCTGCTCGGTTGTTCTATTGGCAGCATTTACAGTCATCATTAATAACTTGGGCATTAACACATGACCACACGCCTTCTCGACTTTAAACTCTTTAGAGTCATTGGTCATAGTTATTTCCATCCAATGAGGACATCCTTTTTCGTCATTAGATTGCGGACATTTATGACACTTGTTTGCGTTTTTATAATTCATAATTAATCTTTAGTACAGCTTATCACTCCCACCCATGCAGGTCTCCACGAACTTCCCAGAGTCATATTGTGAGTATGCGAGCCACCTCCACCAGTAGAACTTGTTGTATGGGCAGAGGTTTTTACACTAGCACCAGAGCCACCCTGCCCTGTTTCACTGCCTGAGCCAGAAAACGAACCAGTATGAGTATGGGCTGGCATTTCCGATGTCGTCAGTGTATGCCCATCTACCGATACACCTGATATAGTCCAGCTGCCACCTGTGGTTGCGCCATTGCCTTCCGTGCTTTGATTGATAAAAACCGTATCGTTATTTTCAGAGACAAATGTCCAGCCCGTAGGCGCAGAATTCTGAACAAACAACATCTTTGTTCCAGATGGAATAGCCTCAGCTATTTCAGTAACCGTACCGCTGCTTGCAAGCCTGAAATATAATTTATCCGCATTATTATAAAGCCCTATTACGCTTGCAGGTGTAGCTGGATTCCCTGCCTGATCCTGAAGCTCCACTACAGTGTGTTCACCAGCATCACCTCCTAAAGTACCAGCAAAGTTATGATTTCTCGCAAGGGCATCTTCAAGTGCTGCCCAGTTAGCCCTTATTTCCTCATCACTGAGCCTTATTTTTTGACTTCCCGCAGGTTTTGCTGCATCCCATGTCATAATTTATTCCTTTAAAAATTAGGTGTTGCCGAACGACCAATTTCAGAGGCAATATCCTTTCTAAAAATCAAAGACATATAAACTTCAAGTACCCTTGCTCTACTCGCTGCCTGTTCGTCTTCTCCCCTGTCCATGTGAATGTCTACCGATGCTCCATACGCAATTGCAGGACCGTACAACTGGTCAACGGGCTCATCACTAACTGCAGACAATGAAGTCGGTCTATCTATCTTCGGAGCCTCAAACGTATAGTTTGAACCGCTATTGTTATCTGGAAGAGGTCTGAGCCAGAGCTTCCGTTCAAAGATCGCTGCTTCCTGTGGCTTTGACTGTGTAGTGTCACTCGGAGGATACTTCCTGATGAAGTTGGTAAAATCATGATTTAACGTAATGTTCTCACTGTCAAATATGATTGGTTCCCTGATACCAAACACATCAGCTCCAAATGCATACTCTCCCGTACCAGCCGTAGTCGTACCAGTGAATCCCGCAGAGCCGTCAAACTTGTCAAACTCCGTCGCATGAGTCTGCAACGGCAATACGTTCCTGTAATAATTATCTATGTAATTATCGAGGTCGCTGTTTGACAATTGACCCGTTGAAGGCGTACCAGTAAGCTTTCTCACCTTTGCCCTTATAGCTGTCAAGTCCCATGTCTGTGCCATTAACTACTCCGTTTAAAGATCGTCGTCCGAAGATTTATCCTCTTCTTTCTTAGAGTCTTTCTCCTCAACCTTCTTCACTTCAATACTCTTTTTCAGGTCTTTGTTTTCACCCTTTGCTTTGTTAAGCGAAAATGCCAGATCTTTGTTCTGTTCTATTACCTCGTCGAGCTTCTTCATAAGATTAGTATTGTCATTCACCAGCTCCTGCTGTTTTTGTGCCGACAAAACGTCTGCAGATGCCTTCGGAGCCTTTGTAGTCTCACTGAGCATTGCAGGTGAAATCTTGCAATTCAACTTCTCTCTCAGGTGTTCATAAACAGGATCCTTGTCGTCTATAACCGTAGAGAGAACGAACCTGTACTTCTTACCCGTCTGCATCGACCTGTACTGACCACTGTCTGGAAAGTTCGGATCGGGCACGTTGTTGTATACTGGATAATACAATCCAGCGATATGGTTCCTCAGTCTCTCGGGCAGGTTATAACACAACCCGTCTTTTAAAACATAGCTGCGGATCTCATTTGATATCGGAGCCCCAGCACTGAATTCAAGAGGAACCTTTGCGGACTCCATATTCTGAAATCTCACAACCATAAAGTTCGTGTCCTCTGGTATAGGCTTTTTCACTGTCGTCTTTGCCTTTACTGTCGTCTTTCCTTTTTCCGCAACTGCTTCCATTTTTTCGTCTCCTTCTAAAATTTGCCAAGTTTATAAATCCCAGCACAGGGAGAGTATGTTCATCTCCCTGCACCAGAAATTAAGCTTTAAGCTTCAAACTGTGTTCCGAATGCTGCAAAGTGAAGTACGTCACTTGTTGCCGTGATAAAGTTAGAAGGAATTGTAAATCCCTTAAAACCACTTCTTGTTACCAACGCACCTGCTGCGAACTTCGTGGCAGAGGTATCGGCAGCAGCTACACGGAATGCCGAATCAACTGTCAGGGAAGAGTCACTTGCAATTGCAGTTACCCTTCTCTTTTCCGACCCGACTTCAATGATGTCTCCAGCTGAAAGTTCAGTGGAATACACTGCGCCTCCTGTTCCCGCCAGAGTTGCTGATCCTGCAGTAGATGTTGACGTACCCGTTAAGGTAGACGAAGCGGCAGCCGTAGACCCTGTATTGTAATCTGAGAGACCGTTGGTGGTCTCGTCAACAAGGTTTACATTATCACTGCCACCATCGTTATCCAAGCGGACAATCTTGGCAGACTGTGCAGCAGCCATCCCCCCGAACCGAATCAGAAGACCGTCTTCACCATCTGCAACGTCTTCATTGAAAATTATTACGAGTTCTGGTATGAACCCGCAATCTACATTCTTACCGTCACTGGCTTCTGTTGCTGTAGCGGTAATCTTGCCTGACTTCATTTGGACTAAGCCCATTGTTTAACTCCCATCTAAAAGGTTACCTATTGGCTATATAATTTACATCTTGAAACTGTTTACGCCTTTGAGACCTGAAGGATATGCATGAAACTATCGTTCAGGATTCTCGATACATACGCAAACTTCCAGCCAGAAGTTGCTCTCTGGTTTAAAGGATCATCACCATCACCGAAGTTCTTGACGATGTTCTTGAGAGTTCCTCCTGTAATAGAAGTAATAGCATAAGCATTTCTGCCGATGATATTAAGGTTGTATGTATTAGGTGATCCAGAAGTCTTCTCGGCATTGGTTGAGTACACCCACCTTACATTGCCAGTTGAACCCCACTCCGATTCCAGTACAGTACTCTGTGCTGGGTACTTCGCAGTTGGAATAAACTCCTGTACGTCTTCGAGATCGGGAGTGATGATATCACTGTGCATAGTACCCCAGAACGCTGCTCGTACTGGAGTGGTTCCGACCCCACGGCTTGCAGTTACAACAGATCTCAACATCTTCGCCTTGTTGCCGAGCAGCGTCTGCACGACGGTCTGGATGTCAGTCTTGTTGATTTCTGTCGGAGTGCTGCCGTTTGCACCCTGAGTCGCCTGTGTAAGGGATGCCGTTGCAGACAGCATATCCTTTGTAAGCTCGTCTCGGGTCTCACCAGCCTGTTCACCCAGAAGCTCTGCTTCAACGGTAAGGACTGGGTCTTCGACTGTCAAGTCGATGACATCGGTTATAGTAACGAAGTCACCATAGAAGGCTATAGTTGCCGTCAAGTCAGTCTTCGCAAGCTTCTGACCGTTAGGAGTCTGACCTTCTGTTAAAGGCGTAGTAGCTGTTGTCAGCGCACTGTACCGCCTGAACTTAATGATATTACCGCTCTTGGCGGGAATATCCCTTTGTTCCGCAAACATATCATGAATGAGGAACGGTAATGCACGTTCCAGCAGTATCCTGTCATAATATGTGGATACCGCTGGATCCACTTCTGATGTCGTAGTAATCGCCACTGTTAGTCTCCTTGTTCATACTCATTGAGCTGCCTTGCGCTTCACTGCTTCGACTCGTTTATTGAAGTCCGCCTGTGATTCATTGGCTATAACCCTTGCCAGATCCGTGTCGTCCGCAGCACCTCCCGTAGCATTCACTGACGCAGGAGTTTTTGCGTTCTTTTGAATCTTATTCCTGACCTTGTTCGTAGTTGTTCTTTTTACATAAGCTGGGTCAAGTGTTGCAATGTTATAAGCCAGTAAAGGTCTGAACCTTTCAGAGGCTTCAGACAGAGCCTGCTTCATCTGTGGTTGAGCTTCGAGTACATTTATTAAATTAGTATTAATAACATCATCGTAGTCTGGATACTGTGCCTTTACCTGTAGCAAAGCGGTTTCTGTTGAGTTCTGCGCTCCTATAGCAGAGAGTTGCTGTTCAAACTTGTTCTCTATCTTACCAACGATATCTCTCAGCTCCCTCCCCGTGATTACGGTGTCATCAGTTACGTCACCCATATCTTTTGGCGACGTTCCATCATTGTCCGTAGCACGAAAAGCCTTAATGGTATCGTTCATAATCTGGAGATTCTGTTCGGCATTCTGCCTTATCATCCTCTCGCTTTTGAGCGCAGAGAGGGGAACCATCTCCTCTTTTGGCTCCGCAGGGTCCCGACCTGCAGCAGGATCCTTCTGGTTGCCGTTTGCATCCTCTGGATCCTCAACTGGGTCAGCCACCGCAGCACCTGTGTCTTCACCACCATCAGTAAAATGCAGCTCACTATCATCAACTACTTCTTCAAACTCTTTCATAGCTTTATCCTTTTTAAAAAAGGTTTTTGTTGCCGTAGGCGGCACGGCTTTCTTACGCCCTTTGATTTACAACAATGCCCTTCGTCAAGGGTCTTGCATAATCTATAGCAGTAAAAAAACACAGGAATTGGAAGTACGGGCTCCCGCAAGCCTGTGCCTTTTTACTGCCTATCCTATGATCACGGAGGTGAACAATAGGTTACTTCTTTTTTTTCCGTTTAAGAGCCAACGTCCTGAGGTAGCGTCGTTGTTTCCTGCTGAACATCTTATTATCAACAAGCCCTTCCCTTCTTTTTACGGAAGGGGACTCAATCGCTTTAAAATTCATCATTTATTCGGAGCTTTCCCCATGTGAAAAATTTCATCGGAAAAATCACCAACTTTGTTTATGGTCATGTCTGGCTGCATAACATCTCTCGGAAACACCCAGATCCTCACCAGCTCCCCCTTGTTGTTGTCAACATGGTAGAGTATCGTCCCTATCATCGGAACCTTGGGCTTATCTTTTTCCTTGAGCAGTATAATTTTATTGTTAATTACGTCGGAATTCCAATTATCTACCTGCGCTGCTATAAGAATGTAATAGTTTGGATCGCTTTTCTTTCTGTTAACGACCTTTTCCATCGACTTCTGCAGGTCAAGGGTCATCTCGTTTCGTGCTTCGTGAAAGGTCAGCATACATTCTCCTTCTTAACGGTAAACCCCCTGTTCCCAGTCATGTCTGGGTATACCCTGACATTACCTTTAGCCCTTGCAATCATTGACTGCATCAACAGCCCTATGCCTCCATGTGATATAGTTTCAACCCTTGCAGAATTATGTTCTTTGATTACATCAGGTATAGTATCTGAAATATTTCTCAGAGTTCCAAATTTGTCAAAATACTTTTTCATCTCTGTGTCACTAATTGTTTCTGTTCTTCTGGCTTCGTTATTTCATCGATTTCCTTTGCAATAGACATCGCAGTTGCAACCTTGTTTATTTCGATCTCCGAAGCAGCCTTAATTCCGAGTATCTCATTAAGATTAGCCTTCGATTTATTGACTTCAACAGTACTGGCATCTTTAAATGCCTTTGCCTTTGTTGATTCTATCGCTGCCTGATTTACCTGATCCTGAATCTGCTGCGACTGCGTAGCCATTTTTGCCTGACCTTCTACTATCTTTGCCAGTTCGTCCTTCCTCTCAAGGTTGGATGCCTGTATAATTGCAGAGTCTGGAATTTTAACTCCAGCCCTCTTCATGCCAAGCAACTGCATGAAGTGCATCTGTTTCTGCGAGTCCGTCAACAAGCCTTCTGTAACTTCCACGTCATGCCGTGAGAGATCAGGGTCAAAGAACTGTGCAGATGGCTGTCTGTTCGTAATCCTGTGTATCTTTTCCGCATCCCAGTTTTTTCTCACTATCGCCATTGTGATTCTTCCGAGCAATTCCTTGGACGTACTATAGTTATCAAAGAGATCCTGCAAAGTCGTAAGTGCCTGCCCAGTCCTCACCCTTGCCAGTATACCAGCCACCTCAACATCATCCTTGTCTGCAAGCCCTAACAGCTCGTTATTCGCCCCAGAGATCTCGACCAAATCATCGTCCATGACCTTCTGCATCTGCAGGTTCCCTGCTGGTATGTCAGGGGGCGTTATCTTCGCCACACGTTCCGAAATAGGTCTCCCTGCCTGCTGCTTGAGCCATATCACACCACCCTGCCCTGTCTGATACAGAGACTCTTTGTTCACAACAGATTTTTCTTCTGCGAAGTACCCGCTGTTGAGCTGGGAGTCGAGTATGTCAAGGTTCTTGCTTCTGCGTTTGTTTACCTCTCTCTGGGGGTCGATGATGTCCCTGACAACACCCTGTATCTTCTTATCAAGTTCAATATACTCAGGATCAAAATACCCCATAACAGGCACAAATCTGAAATTATTTGTCCCCATCGGGTCTGGACCGTGATAAATCTCTTCGTCTTCTATAAATATCGTTACCTCAACATCTCTCTCAAACCTCTTTATCTTTTCAAGAGAAGGGAACTCTTTCGATATATCATTTGCCTCTTTTTCGGTACCGTCAAAACGATGCATCCTGTTTGTATTTACGTCAAAGAACACAATCACTGGCTTACTGACTCTCTGCCAGTGTTCGTCATATCTTAACAGCTCATGCTTCAACAGGTTTTCATTGAAATTAGACGTTATATATTTGTTATCCTGCGCTGGTCGCATGGGCTTCAACTTATCTATTTCGCCCGCAAAGAATGGTGCAATCGATTTCGCTGCACTTCTTGTTATCCATTCCCGTCTGAGTATTTCGGGACAGTCGCTCAGATCTCTTCTCGTAAAAGACGGATGGAGAAGGAACCTGTTGTGCGGTATCCTCGTATACTTCAACTCTCCGTTTAAGGGATCCGTACTGAAATCAAGCCAAGGCTCTACCAAGTTCAACCCAGTTTTAAGCGCACCCTGTTCAAACGCATCCGACATCACGTTGTAACCCTGACAGTGCTTCATTATGTACTGAAGCGTCTGGCTCCATATCGATGCATCTTCGGTGTCAGAGTTTTCGTTCGGGTCAACTTTATAACTGAGCCTGTTCTTACGCTGGTAACCAGAAATAATCTTAATGATGCGTTTTATCTTGTTAAAGACAAAGGCGTTCCTTCTTTTACTCTTGAGGTAACCCTTCTCTGCTGAACTCCACTGATCACCAAGAACGAACCGCATATCACTGTCGGCTTCTTTAATCCACTTATCCCAGATAACGATAAAGTTGTTATACGTTTCATTGTATTTATCTATTCTGCGTTCTGCCATTATTATTTAACCAAAACACCAGCGCCCTCGCTCAGCCCTTTAAGGGCAGCATTCACCTCTTTAATTTTTGCTTCTTTAGCTTCCAGCTCTGAATCCATCGCCTTTATTTTTTCGCTATGTTCACGCTGTAGCTGGTCAAATGTTTCCTGAGACTCTGCCTTTGCCTCGGCAAAGGAGTCTCTCAGCTCCGAGACTTTCTGAGAACAACCACTTTCCAAGATATTTTCAAGCTTGGTAACTTTATCATTAAGCTCGTCCACCATCTGCTTCTTCTGTTTAATTACGTTGTCGAGTTCGTCACCGTCGGTTTTCAGACGCTCATTCTCTATAATTGATGTATTAACCGTCTTATTAAGTTCGCCCGCCTTTGAAAGAAGAGACGACACGTTGCCTTCCGCAGCTCTCACAGCTTCAACTACCTTCAGTATTTCCGCAGAAGCTTTGAAAGCTTTGTTAAATTGCCGAGCAATAGCTTCGGTTTCTTCCCAATTTATATTCCCCATAGCTTCTCCGTTAAGTTTTAAAGTAAAATAGAATTCTTACGTTAAGAGATTGACTTCCACCACCACCTGAAACAGACGGCTGTATGGTAAGTGGATTCTGTGCAAGCTGCCTCATTGCTTCCGCTGAAAACGACATCGCATTCTCAAAGATGTCTACCAGTGACTGCAAATTTGCAGGGGTACTGGCAGGATTATTTGTGCCTTTAATCAAAACCGTGCTGCTGTCAAATGTACCGTCTACCTGAACACTGGCATCCGAAAACGCAGGAGCGGTAAACGCCTTAAATGTATCCGCATTGGTTACACTCTTCCATTCAACAAGTATTCCGTTTCCACCCTTACCCTGATCAAACCTCGTTCTTTCATACTGTATTTCAGCCATAGCGTTCCCTCCTTGGCTTCCTTCTACGTTTCAACACAATCTTTGAATTAGCCATAAAAATCTCCTTATAATTTACATTGCCCCTTTTGAGGCATACTGTTCTTCCAGATCCCTTGCTTCCTGCTCTGACATACTGGCAGACGAAAGGTCTCCGTGTATTTTAATGGCTACTGCTCCAGTTTCAAGTGCGTCTGCACCGTGCATAGCCCAGTTCTTTAGCGGTTGGTCTGCAAATACATTGTATTTCTCATTGAAAACTTTCTGATAGTCCTGTAGTGCGTCTATTCCACCCTTACAGCGGGTTCTGTCAAAACGCATAATCGGCAATATAGCTCGCACGGAATCAATGCCATCCTGCTTATTTTTAACTTTAGGTATTTTCGTAAAGTTGATGCCAAGGTTCCGTGCTGTTTCTATTCTTTTGGCAGCCTGATCGGCTCCCCACTCCCTTACGTTTATATCATGTGGAGCGTAATGTGCAATATAATTATATCCGTCTTCTGTTTCTTTTCGTCTGCAGACATTGGCGTAGTGATCAACGCCTACATTATTCATCTCATAATAGTCTATAGCATGGATCCACGGTCCCACCTGCTGGAGAAACCATATAGCGTTGGTATCTCCCACGCCTATATCCCATGAAGTAAAGACTCCGTATGCCCTCTGATGAGGCACATCACAGATCCTATCCTCCTTATAAGCCTGTGCTATAAGCTGTGCGTAGTACGAACCCTCAAGACCAAACTCGAAGTTACACCAATACTCCTGTTGAACCATTTCCTCGCTCATGCCTTCGTCTCTGTCGAGCTGAATGTCTGCCAGAGATATAGCGTTGGTGTCCTCTACGGTCAGTACCTGTTCGAACCACCTGTCGGAAAGCTTTGCCATCCGAAGCATACGATATAAATGGTTCTTGCCACGAGGGGTTCCGTTAAACATCGCCCACCCTTCGTTTTCGGTCAGAATGGGACGTATAAAGTCCCATACTCTCGGATCCTGTTGTGCGTATTCAGAAAACACACACCCGACTGGGTTAACACCTACAACGTCGAGCCTGTCTGTTCCGAGGATCTGAAACGTAGAGCCTCCCGAAAGCAACAACTTCATTTCATGTTCATTAGACTTTACAACCATACCACGAGGAAAGTGATCCATAAACTTCATGCCAGCTTTATCCATACCGTCCCAGAGAATCTTCCTCCCCAGAGACAGCGTAGGGAAGTAGTAGTAATACGCACCTTTTCGCTGGGGTATCTTAGATATCATGATGTTCAGACAGGTCTTGTCTTTGCCACCACGACGGTGCATCACCATCACTGCTCTTCTGTATCCGCTCTCCATCGCATCAAAGATCGGAACCTGATAGTCTCTCGGCACAAATTTATGTGGCAGTGTTATCGCCATTACTTTCTCTTTGTCCTGTCGGTACCGCTGGTATCGTCGTTCTTCTGAGGAGAGATACTCTCGCCCCTGCCAGTCTTTTTGCCTATATCCCCACCCTTTATAGTGGCATCAATCGCTTCTCTTTTCGCCCTGTCTCTAAATGATTCAGTCTTTGTCATTTTCCAAGTCCAATTCAGGAGCCTCTACTTCGCCCCAGTCCACATCTTTAAGAGGTACACCTGCTTCCTTACCGTATCGTTTTAATGCATCGGATACCTTTTTATAGTCTATATCTGTTTTCATTATCTCTCCTGCTGGCTAAGTACCGCTGCTGCGCCTCCAGCGCCTGCAGCGCCTGCACCCACCTGAAAGAGTGGAAATCCTGATTCTCTTGCCATCTTACGCATTGAAGGTGTTAATTTTATTGATTGAAACTTTGTGTTTCCGCCTACTCTTTTTAATGTTCCACCTAATACTTTAGCAGAAGCATCTGATAAATGTATATTAACCGCATCTTCAAAGCGAAGCCCCCGTTTCAGTGAGTCTTCAAATTTATTTAATTGTTCAATTATTTCCGCACTTCTTCTTGTATCCTTTGAACTCTTAACAAACGCATCTCTTGCTTTTATAACATCAAGAGTATCAGGAGTCTTTCCTACAAATACTCTGATTGACTGTTCGCCTGCCCCACCAGCTATATTAATATCATCGACACTCGCACCAAATTTTTTCCCAAGATTATTCGTTATATTCTTTATCTTTTTATCATATAGATTGAACGCCCATTGACCACCAACACGAAGTCCGTCACCCTCAAGAGAAGTGGTAATACGCCCTTCTTTAATATCTCGAATCTCATTACTTATAAGTGCTTTTTTAAGTGATAATGGTTCTCTATTCTTTCTGTCTTGGAAGTTAAACTTATCTCTCCGTTTTACTATTTTATCTTCCTGTTTTTCCAACTGTTCAAGTCTACCCCTAAAAGTCTTTTCATCCCATTGTTTTGCAACTTTATTAGCAACACCTGTTCCTACTGATGTTTCTAGTTCAGCGTGATTCTTCACTGTAACATTTTCCAACTCTCCTGTTTTTGTCTGAATCTGTAAATTTACAGAACCATCAGAGTTCTTTGTAAATCTTATCTTATCTGCTACCGTACTTACATCATATCTATCAGCAGTTTTCTGCCCGTTTATCCACGCAACTCTATCAAATCCATCATCAGCAGCCTGCTTCAACACACGCTTCATGGTAAACTCTTCCCAATTCCTTAAGAGTGGTGCGTTAGGAATATTTGCTTCTTGTCTTGTTACAAGCTTGCCGAGTTTTGCTTTTTCGTCAGCACTTAGGAGCCTTTGAAATCTGAGCGCCTGCAAGTCTCCCACTTCCTTTATCTCTGAATTTGTTAATTCTTTAAGAGAACCCTTGAATCCTTTTTGTCTTCCTGCTAAATTCCAATCACTCTGCAATTCTTCAATAAACAATACTCTTTCGCCATTTGAGCTTATTCTTTCGTTCATACGAACATGAGAAAGTATATTTGGCTCGTCAAAATGACCTTTTTCGGCGAAAAAGTTTATTGTTCTCCTTCCAAATGACTGTGGCAACCTCAGTAATAACTCTTTATAATTAGTACCGCCTGCAAGCGTTAAATTTGATGCCTCGTCAGGACCGAACTTAGTCGTACCATTTTTTGCAGCATTTGTACTTAAAGCATCAAGCCTTTCTGCCTGTATTACCAATGCTTCTTGTCTACGGAACGCTCTGGCTGCTCCTGCCGTGTCACCTTGAGCTTGAAGCTTTTGTCCTTCTCTTAATGCTCCATCTGCTCTATTGAATGTTTCTTCAGCCTGTTGAGTGAGAGTATTAAAGTCGTTATTACTTAAAACAGTCTCTTCTATATTGACCTTATTTGCATTTACAAAGTCCTGAAGTTCTTCCTTGGTTACATTCTTTTTACCTGCAAGGAAGTCATCAACACCTGTCCAGAGCCTCTCAGAAGGCTTTACATTCTTACTTATAAAGTTCCGAGCATCTTGAGCGGATAACTTATTAGGAAAATTAGGTGCTTCAACCGTTTGCTGCAATTTACTGAAAAACGGTGCTGCCACCTTACCGCCACTCTTTTGAACTACACTCGCAACGCCACCAACGCCAAGACCAATACCAGCCTGAATCGGATCAAATATCGAACTCACAACTTCAGCCGTAGTCCTAAACGGCGTTCTTGCCTGTGGTATCAGGTTATTTTCAGCAAACCTGCCTGCAACCTGACCAACCTGTTCAGTAGGCGGTATAAGGAACTCTCCGCTTCTCGGGGTAACGCCTCTTAATTGTTCAATAAGCCCTATTTGCATGGGTTCTTCACCAAGCACACTTGCAACAGATCTAGATTGTCCACTCAACGCTCTCTCCAAGTCAGTAGATTGGTTCCGCCCTCCAAGTATACGATCAAGCACAGAAGCTTTTAATATATCAAGCTGCTGCGGTATTTTTCTAAGAGCATTGATCAACGAGGTGTCCTGCTGCCTAACAAATATCCCCCTGTCACCATTAGCCATTTATTTCCTCATTATTTCGTATGCTGGCTTCCCCACAGATATACCCGTTCCTTTCGCTTTTGTGGAAATACAGTCTGCTTTGGAGGTGTTTTACCGAATCCCTTATAACAGTTTAGACAGTCTGCACATGAAGCCGAATCAGCATCGTCACAGACAGAGGACTGGTAAGCCCCTTTAGCTGCAGCCCTTTTTAGTTTAAGCGTACCGCCCTTTGTAGCTTTGTAAAATTGCGTGTCGAGTTCAAATATTTTAGCGGAAGACCCCCTCTTCCACCTGAGTCTTGTTTCGAGTGTGGGGATCTTCAGTTCATTGGTAATGTCTATAGCCTTTTGCATCTGGGCTTTTATAATAGGATTCCTGCTCATAAGGCTTCTTATGCGAGCCTGAATTTTAACCTCTGGAAACCTCTCCTTGAGGATCCTCAGGTTATCAATTGTGATTTGTAGTTGTGTGGGGTTTAACGGGTCAAGGCTCACCTCTATGTTTTTCATGACTTCAGGATCAAAGCCCTTTAAGCTTTGTAATTTTGATACCAAAAATGTGTTATTCGCAGCAGTAGTGTCTGGAGACCTTGCAAGGAGAGACCTTAGCTCTTTTGCGGTATGCTCTCCGTGTATAAGAGGGTCTCCGTTTACACCTATTCTTATAAACTCATTGGGTTTTATTATCTCATCTGGATGAATCGTTGCTGGCACAGGGTCTTGGAATGTAACCTGTTGCTGACCGCATAAGCCTGCAGCAAAACATTCAGCACAGTTGTTTCCGCATCCCTTTACTGTATCAACCTCCCTTATAAACGAATCCTTACGAGGTTTGCCAGTTTTAGGATCGGCAGGAGATTTCATTTTCAGGTTTGTAGTGAGCTTCTGTATCTCTGGGAAGGTTAGCTCTCTAATGGGTCTCTCAACAAGACCAATAACACTTGCCTTGTCAGGTAGACTTAACGCTTCAAATGCAGGATTACCTATTAGTTGCTTATTGATAGTATCTTCTATTTTGTTGCGCCATTTTCCATGCTTTTTGTCCCATCCCTGAATCATTTGAATATTTTCATTGGTTATAAACTGCTGTATCCTGTCTGTTGTTACGAGATTCTGTTTTTGCCCTTCGGGAAGTGTGGTGTTTGCTATTCTATTTGCTCGATTTGAAATGGCTGTTTCTTCTGCTTTTTGAATTTTGCTTACAGGGATTACTGAGGTCTTCTTTTGTACTATCGGAACAAACTTCTGTTCCTTGCCACCCGACATCCCAAGTTTAAAAGGTTTAGCAGTAGTAGCTGCGTCTTTTGCAAAGCCTGCTGTTTTACCAGCTCCCGCACCAGTGCTTTTCTGGAAAACACCGCCAACCATCCCCAGACCCTTTCTAAACAGGAAATTAAATGGATTTGCAAAGTCAGTGAATAGCTCGAGATTATCTCCAATACCACCAACTACACCCCTCCTGACACCCTCACGACCCTTCCCAAAGATCCCAAGTTCCTCAAACGGAGTCTTAGGAAAGCGTTCCTGAAGTATTCTACCTAGATTTGAAGCAGGGACTTTTGGTCCTAAAATATCTATTTGTGTTGGGGGGGCATTATTGAATTGATTTGAAATTGAGTCTGGCTGGTTCAGACCAAGAATCTTCCTGAGAAGAATCTCATTAATAACATTTGGACTATTAAGCGCCTTATCTAAAAGGGTGGGGTCTTCTCCAGCAGTGGATTTTTTTAGAACTATTGACATTTAATTCCTCTTTTTATCGTGTAAAAACAGACTCCATATAACAACCAAGGCTACTATACAAATTACAGCAACAACTTTTAATATTAAATCCATT
>Ga0208156_1000299_pt1 | contig 21414 bp, 30 predicted proteins | sample 1_EtaG_FD_184073 | JGI IMG/M metagenome (GOLD analysis project Ga0208156, IMG submission 184073) | Marine viral communities from the Subarctic Pacific Ocean - 1_ETSP_OMZ_AT15124 metaG (SPAdes) (version 2) | ecosystem: Environmental > Aquatic > Marine > Oceanic | place: Pacific Ocean | collected...
AGTAGGCGTCTATATGTTTATAGTAGGTGGCATAATGTGGAAGATGTCAAAGCCCAAGTGATAAAAAGGATTTAAATCAATGGGATTTGAAGAACCATCTCAAAAAAATAGAGGTTATTATGAAGAACAAAACTATAGTCATCAGTGGCGGTCTAGACCCCATTCATGTTGGTCATGTCAAAATGATTCAAGCTGCAGCTGAATTGGGCGATGTCATTGTTGTTTTAAACAGCGACGCATGGCTTAAACGCAAGAAAGGCTACGTATTTATGCCCTATAAGGAGCGCAAATACCTCTTAGAACAGCTTAAAGGTGTTTATGAAGTATCTGCCGTAGATGACGACGATGGTACTGTTTGTGAGGCTTTAAAGCGCCTTAAACCAGATATGTTCGGTAACGGCGGCGATAGAACTTCTGAAAATACACCAGAAAGCAACGTCTGCAATGAATTAAATATTGAAATGATTTGGAATCTCGGCGGCAAAAAGATTCAAAGCAGCAGCGGTTTAGTTAATACTTTATTTGTTAGCAAACCAACTAAGTCTGAAATGAACGATTTTAAAAAACTTTTAGAAGACTTACCCTAAACTTAACAAAAGGCATTTATCATGAAAAGCATATTAGTAGCCAGTATTGTTACTGCGTATATTTTTACTGCACAAGATCCTCAAATTGTTCTTTCGCATCAATACAAAGCATATATAATAGCACAACAGTTTAGTCCGCGTGGCATTATCAAAATAAGAGATCGCATCTTGAATGACAAAAAGAAGCTCCCGCGCGCAGCAAAGCAATTTTTAGAAAAGAACTTTGCTTGGGATGTCTTTGCAAAGTCGACTCTGCATTCACAATGGGATGAATTAGGTACCAAACAACGAAAAGAATATACTAACGCTCTCAAAAAGATGATGCTTAGACGTTACGCGAGGTACTTTGACCCAGATAAAAAATTTTCGGTCAAATTTCCTAACCAAACCGACTATAAGATGCTTCGAGGAGAAAAATTCGCGAAGGTCAAAACAATTGTATCTAGCGTGTACAATGAGTCCGAATTCGAAGCCGATTTCATTTTCATTTTCAAAGACAAGCATTGGATGATTTGCGACATGTATATTGACGGGGTGTCTAAATCACGATCATATCGTAGTGCCATGCGCAAGATATATAAAAAACATGGCTATATTGGAATAATGTCTAAATTAGAAGACAAGCCACGAAAACTTAAAAAAGTTAGCTAACTATAGCCCTCTTAGCTCAGCTGGATAGAGCAACAGACTTCTAATCTGTAGGTCGTAGGTTCGAATCCTACAGAGGGTGCTAAAAAATTTTTCGAGGAGTAAAATGGCAAAAAGAAAAAAAACAATCACCTTTGAAGATACTCTATTTTGGAATAGAATCTCTCCCGGTCACTATAAATTGATGGGAGAGTACATTGTCGGTGAAAAAGAAATTATGGCTGAAATCCAAAAGAACAGCAAAAACAAATGGCAGTACTGCTTGTGGACTTGGGGATCGGCTGAGCCCAAAGCTCTAGAATATTCTCATGTAACATTCAATAAGGCCAAAGACATCAAAAAAGAAGTAATAGAGCGCGTCTGTAACGAAGAGCCCAAACTTTAATTAAACTGCTTCTGCATCGATAATAACGTCGTCATCGTCTTGTTCCGGAGCTTGTTGCTCTTGTTGCGCTTTTTGCTGTTCAGCTGCATACATCGCTTCTGATACCCTATAAACCAACGATTGTAGAGATTCTTGTGCGGAATTCATTTTAGACAATTCATCGGATTCTAGGGCCATTTTTGCGTCTTGTAGGGCACTATCCATGGCTTGTTTGTCCTCATCATTGATATCACCGCCGTGTTCATCAAAAAGCTTTTCGGTCTGATGCACCAATTGATCCAAATTATTTTTCGTTTGAACTTTTTCTTGATATTCTTTATCTTTCTCTGCATAATCTTCTGCTTCTTGAATAGCTCTTTCTACGTCACTATCTGATAATGCTCCTGAAGATTCGACTTTGACTGATTGCTGTTTGCCTGTCGCTTTGTCAACAGCTGAGACATTTAATATGCCATCGGCATCAATATCAAACACAACTTCAACTTGAGGAATTCCACGTGGAGCTGGAGGAAGGCCTTCCAAGTTAAACTTAGCTAGGCTACGATTTCCTGCGGCGACGGAACGTTCGCCTTGTAAAACATGCACTGTCACTGTTGGTTGATTGTTTTCCGCTGTCGAAAAGATTTCTTTCTTGTTGACAGGCACAGTTGTGTTGCGGGGAACAAGAGTTGTCATGACTCCTCCGAGAGTTTCAATCCCCAACGACAATGGTGTTACATCCAAAAGAAGAACATCTGTCACGTCGCCTGATAATACGCCACCTTGAATAGCTGCGCCGCTGGCAACAACTTCATCCGGGTTGACTCCCTTATGAGGCTCGCAATTAAAAAATGTTTGGACTTCACTTTGTACTAATGGAATTCGTGTGGAGCCGCCAACAAGAATTACTTCATTAATATTGCCTTTTGTTTTTTTGCTATCCTTTAATGCTTGCGCGCATGATTTAAAAGTTTTCTTAACCAACTTGGATATCAGACTCTCAAATTTTGCGCGCGATATAATTTGCTGCAAATGTTTTGGACCTGTAGCGTCTGCTGTGATAAAGGGGATATTAACTTCGGTTTCCATTTTGTTGGAAAGTTCAATCTTTGCTCTTTCTGCACCCTCCTTCAATCTTTGAAGTGCCATATTATCTTTTTTGATATCGACACCGGTTGTTTTCTTGAATTCTTTCGCGAGATAATTGATTAGAGCTTCATCAACATTATCTCCGCCTAATTGGGTATCTCCATTTGTTGCAAGCACTTCGACGATGCCATCACCAATTTCTAAAATTGAAACATCAAATGTGCCGCCGCCTAAATCGTATACTGCAATAATTTGATCATCTTTTTTATCCAACCCGTAAGCTAAAGCAGCTGCAGTCGGTTCGTTAATAATACGTCTGACTTCAAGACCAGCAATTTTACCAGCATCTTTTGTTGCCTGCCGTTGACTGTCGTTGAAATACGCCGGTACAGTAATAACAGCCTCTGTGACGGTTTTGCCCAAATAATCTTCAGCTGTCTGTTTTAGTTTTCTAAGAACATGAGCGCTAATTTCTGGTGGGCTATATTTCTTTCCTCGAATATCGACGTTGGCTTCTTTATTTTTTCCCTCCACAACATTGTATGGCAGATTCTCTTTGAGTTCACTGACTTCGCTATAGCGGCGGCCAATAAGTCGTTTCGCTGAGAACACAGTATTTTCCGGATTCATTACAGCTTGTCTTTTGGCCAAATCGCCAACTAAAACTTGTTCCTTTTCGTCAAAGGCTACAATTGAAGGAGTCGTGCGATCCCCCTCTTGGTTTGCAAGAACTTTTGTATTTTTACCTTCCATCACGGCAACGCACGAATTCGTGGTGCCCAAATCTATTCCAATAATTTTTGACATGTCTTTTTCCTCCAATTGTTAACAAGTTATTATTGCATGTTGTTGATAATAATTTAAGCACTATATAATGAATTTCAATAGTTTATATACAAAAAAATTTCAGTTTATCTTATTGTGGCTTTTTCCTTATAACAAACTATTTACTTCGAATGCGAAATCATTTATGCATGCAAAAACTATTGTTTTTCAACAGCCCCAAAAAGGGGCTGTTTTTTTTTGTGGACAAAATATAATTTATATGTTATATTATGTATAGGGACATATTTACTTATAGGAAAGATATATGCAAGAAACAATCAATATTAACGTAAAAGACGCGCAAGACGTCAAATGCACAGAATGCGATGGCGAAGTTTTCGCCCCCGCCTTTTTAATTAAAAGGATATCGGCTTTAGTATCCCCAACCGGGCAAGAAGTTTTGGCGCCAATACAAATTTTTCAATGTTCTAGTTGCAAACATATTAACAAAGAATTTTTGACACAATGAACAAGAGCAAAAATACAAGCTCGAGTGAAGTAAGAATAATCAGAGAAGCAATTATACGAGAACAATTAAAACGAATGTTCTCGCATTCCGTAGATTTGATTGATGTATTATTTTGCGCACATGAATTGTGTGGATTAATAGATAACTTTAAAATTAATCCACGCTATAACGGTGGCAAGTGCTAAAAGGGAGAGAAAAAATAATGCTTGATTACTATGAAGAAACACTTAGAGAATTAGAAGATATTGTAATGAATTTAGATAATTTAAATAGAAATGAACTTCATTATACTCTTAGTTCAATTGTTGGCCGCGGCTGGCTACAAATTGAAACGATGTTTGGTCAATACAAGCAAAAAGAACACACTAAAGAAGAAATTCAAGAACATTTTAATAAAATGTTAAATGTTGTGTCTATAACAAAAGTTAAGAGGAAAAATGATAAGGTTTGATCCGGGCGATTTATTGATAGAGAAAGATGGTAATTATGCCATTCTGTTAGAGCATGTATCGTCGTTAGGCGTCGGAGCCTGGAGAGTATTTTGGAACAATGGTTTTGAAGACTTGTTTCCATGGGTAGAGACCTCCATTAATCATGAAATAAAAGAAGGAAACTTAAGACATTTAAAAGGAGGCGACAGGACGTAGATGAAAAAAATTGCCCGTTTATTCGAGTTTGATGGGTTTGATTTGAGCGTTATGGCGTTTGTGGTGCTAATTATTTATTCATTAGCATCATGCGTTCAATAACTAAAAAAATACTTCATTTTATAAAATGTGTTGATATTTTTGATATTATAATTTTTTTAGCATCCGTATGTCTTTTGCTGTATATATTAACTTTTATGGTGTAGAATATGAAATTTTTTTTAATGTTAGCAACTTTATTAACAGCTGTATCTCCTACTGAGGATCCTTTAGTAGATTTATATCTTCGACAGTACCTTGGCGTTAAGGTTGTTCCAAATAAAATTTCTAAAAATTTCTTTCACAGACAAGTAGAATTTAATACAAAATTCTTAGCATCTGTTGTTGGTCCAGAAAATATAGTTTCAGGAAATATTACTACAAATAAGAAAAAAAGGACTGTTGTTTCTTATAGCGTTTTCGCAAATCCTAAAAAACTAAAAGAAAAATTAATTACAATAACGCACTTCACTAGAAAAATATACCCCATGGGATACAAAATTCACAAACTGCAGCGGATTGGAGAAAGTGATTTTAAAATTTTCATGTCTTCTAGAAATAAGAATATAATATTGTATTTCAAATATAATAAGAAATACAAACTATTTAATGTATGGATGAAATAACAAAAAAATGGCGAAGCTTCTTATTAGAAGAAAGAAATAGCCCATATCAAATATATTGTGACATGGATGGCGTTTTAGTTGATCTTGAAGAAGGTATTATAGAAGCAATAGGGTTTGAAGAAGTCAGTGAACCAGTTCGAGCAGCTGTAGTACAAGCTGTTAAATCAGGAATAGGGTGGAGAAACCTCGAGAAGAAAGAGGAAGAATATCCAGAACTCAGCATGGGCGTAAAAGAAATATTTAAAATTATTTCACACAACGCTAACTTTTGGGCCAACTTACCGGTCATGGAAGATGCACAACAGCTTTGGAGTTTTATTTCTCCATTCCACCCGGTACCATATATTCTTTCGGCACCTTGGGATGAAGAGTCACGAAAAGGAAAAATTCTATGGCTCAGTGGAATAGCAGGAAATTTAAGCCCAATGCCAGAAAAAGACAAAATAATATTAACCCACAACAAACATGCACATGCAACGAATCAAGAGACAGGAGAGCCAAATATATTAATTGATGATATGGACAGATATTTAGATCCATGGCGCGCAGCAGGTGGCATCGCAATAAAACATACTTCAGCATCAAGCACAATAGGAGAATTGGAAAAATGGCTATAATAAAAGGATTGCACGCAAAATTAACTGTTGAACATTTGCAATCGATTTTTAAAAAAAAGAAATATGCATTTTTTGATAATAACAAGTCACACAATGTCAACATAATCGGCGTAAGAAGCAGTCAAATAAAAGCAAATGAATTTGATGATTGTCTCTTCCTGATATATCGCAACGATGATAAGGATTGGTTAGTACACAGTTATCAAATGACTACAGACATAGGCATTCGTTATCTTAAAACACCCATCAATGAGGATGGGGCTGCAATCCTTGTTCCCGGCCAATATAGAGGTGTTTACAGTGCTGCTAAGCACCGCGGGAAGTACGATGCTCTTTGTCAAAAGAACGGCAAAGTAAAGGTTTGGCGCGACAACGATAGAGATAAAATTCTTGATATGGATGATTCAACAATCCAAGAAGGCTATTTTGGAATTAACATTCATAGAGCAGCTGTAGTCGGTGAGGTCGAACGTGTCAACGGATATTCCGCAGGCTGTCAAGTTTTTAAAGCTGCAAGGGATTTTAATGAATTCATGGCACTAATTAAGTTATCTGCAAAAAAATATGACAATAAATTTACTTATACCTTAATTGAAGAAGGGGATATTTAATGAATCTAAGCGAAGAAGATATTGAACAAGTAATTATTAAAGAAGTTAAGGCGCATCTAGACGAAATTAGTTTAGCAAAAAGACTACAAAATGTAGGAAGCATGTCTGTTGAAGTATTCACTAGTGTTATTTCTGCCATAGCTCAGGAACTCAACAGTCAGGCTGAGACAGTAATGGATATATATCTTGAACTTGCTCTTAATCTTAAGAGAAGCTGGCACCCAAAAGCTTGGGAAAATTTTACAAAAAGTGAAAAAGAAATATTCTTAAAGGCAACTTACCCAAAAACACCACATGACGAATCTTTGGATATGATGATCAGATCTTTTACAAACCCTACAATAAGAAAAATAATATACAGAGATATTCTTTTAGCTGTTGAAAAGGCAAAAGATGCCAAAAAAGAAACTAAAGCTGGTGAATATCTTGGGCCACAAGAACCAGGCGGAGAACCACTAAGTCCGGACTGGAAAGAATATCTCGAAGAAGTCATCAAAGAAGAAATAACTAAACATTTAAAAAAAAATGAATAAAATATGGACCAAATTTTTATTAGAAGTAAAAGAAAATAATGAAATAGATCTGCCTTCAATTCAAGTAAAAGATTCATTAAACATGAACGTCTGGCAATCTGAAGATAGAATTAAACCAGAGATCTCAAGTCGTTTGGTACAAATAGCTTTAGATTTTATGGAAAGTATTCAAGTTCCTCACGAAGTTATCGTTGATATAATTTTAACTGGATCTTTGGCCAATTACAATTGGACAGAGTTTTCCGATATTGATCTTCACATTTTATTAAATTTCGGGGATGTTGATGAGAACATAAAACTAGTTCGTGATTTTTTCAACGCGAAGAAATCAGATTGGAATAAACTACATCAAATATATATCAAAGATCATGAGGTTGAGATATATGTTCAAGATGTAAGTGAACCACATATTTCTACTGGCGTATATTCTTTATTAGAAGATGAATGGGTTGTAAAGCCAAATAGATTTGTTCCAAAAATTAATTACAAAAATGTAGAAACAAAGGCTAAATCATTGATCGATCAAATAACAAGGCTAGAAGAAATGTACAAAAACAATAATTACGAAGCTGTTCAGAATGTGGGCGCGCTAATAAAAGATAAAATTAAAAGATTACGCAGATGCGGATTAGCAGAAAAAGGAATTTATTCAATCGAAAATTTAGCTTTTAAAACTCTTAGAAACGGTGGTTACATAAAAAAATTGTTTGATCTAAAAAGAACAGCTTATGATAAAATGATGTCCTTAAATCATAATGTTGTATGATGTTTTAATAGCTTATATTATTACTTTCAACTTGGTTGATATATGTGCCACATTATGGTTAATAACTAATCAAATCGCAATCGAAGCCAACCCTCTGATGTTGCAAGCATTAGAATATGGCTATTCGTTTTTCATATTTACTAAACTAATTCTTGTATTTGGAGGATGTTATATTCTCAAAAAAAACAAAGACAAGAAAATTGCTCGCTATTCAATTTTAGTAGCATTTGTGGTATACTTTGTGTTAATGCTATATTTTTGTATTAATATTGTATTAGTTGCATAGTTATTATATATGCCCAAATATATTACAATAATACTGTTATCGTTTTTTATCATTTCATGCGGAAAAGTAGATCCTAGATTAGTGGAGGGGATCCCAAAAGAAGATGCTTGGATAATTATAGAAGAAGACATCAACACTAAGTCAGAAATTCCTCCGCCGCCAGATATATTTCAAATACAAGATATACAAAAAAAAGAGCCAGACGCAGCTGCACAGTATAAAGAGGATTGCTGGGAGGCGGTCTGGTTAAGATGCCCTCCTTATGAGGAATATTGGATCGCAGAGGCAGTTGTTGACACGTGTGATGATTTTAAAATTGTCATGATCGACAATTGCAAAATGAAACACGAGTGTGACCCAAAAGAACCAATAATTGCCATTCAAACATGTCAAACTGATGATGGGTTTTCAGGTCAACAATACGTCGTGTGTGACAAAGGAAAAGTTGATTTAACAGACTGTTGGCCTTGTGATGATGATGAAGTATGTGATCTAGAAGACAACGACTGCGATGGGAAAATCGACGAAGGAACATATGAATGTATAACAGATTGCGAAACTGCTCCCGCTTATTGTGTAGAGGGTAAAATGGTTTGCACAGCGGAGAAGCCTCAAGAAGAAATTTGCGATTTTCTTGATAACGATTGCGATGACCAAATCGACGAACATCAAAGAAATGCTTGCGATAAATGCGGGCCGGTTCCAAAAGAAGTGTGTGATGGTATTGATAATGATTGCAATGGCTTTATGGACGAAGATTTACTTCAAGAGTGTGAAACGGCCTGTGAAAAAGGTTATGAAATATGTTTAGGAGGCATGTGGTCAAATTGCACAGCACAACAACCAGTTGAAGAGTGGTGCAACGCCGAAGATGATGATTGCGATGGAAATATAGATGAAGGCTTAGATTGTTTTTGCAGCGCTGCAGATGTTGGTATATTAATACCTTGTATGGAAGATCCATTAATTTGTGGACAAGGCTATAAGACTTGTGAATGTGCAGTGATTCCTCCGGAGAATCAAATGTGTACTGAATTCGGAATGACGGAATGTAAAGCCACATGTTATTATTTTCCTCCTCCGCCAGATGTTATTTGTGATGAACAAAAAGGAATTATAATTTCAGAAATATGCAATAATCATGACGACGATTGTGATGGAGAGGTTGATGAGGATCTTTTCAAGTCATGTTATACTGGACCTCCTGAAACATTAAATGTTGGGATATGCAAGCCAGGAAACCTTATATGTAGTGCAGGAAAGTGGGGTAATTTTATTGATGAGCTTTTTATCGATGATCTGTGTAAAGACGAAGTTTTACCTCTACTTGAAGAGCTTTGTAATGGATTAGACGACAACTGCGACGGTGAACTTGAAGATAATATGGAAGACACAGATATACTGTTTATTTTAGATACGTCCGGTTCAATGAATGATGAGATTGATGCTATTGTGGGTGCGCTGAGCAAATTTGCTTTATATTATAGCGATGAGGACGTTATTAAGTGGGGTTTAGTTTTTGGACCAGTGTATGAGATCTTCACATTTGAAAATGGCCCGTCACAAGCTACTGAATCTTTAAAAATAAAACATAATTTTTCTGGCTTTGGAGCATTCCTCACCGCGATAACCTCAACTGACTTTAGTAAGATTGACGGTTCCAGGGAAATGTTATATGATGCTTTGTATCTTTCTCTTCTTAATCTTGTTGCACCTAGCTTTGCAGAATATTCTCATACAGATTTATTATGGAAAACAGTATACTCAAACTTAATAATTTATTCGGATCCGCCTATACCTAGTTTTATGTTAAGTTGGAGAGGTCTTCCCAATCCTGCAAAAAGAGTTGTTGTTATTTTCACAGATGAAAGTGCTCAGAGTTATTTGGAGCCGCAAATAACAAATGATATCTTGCTGAAACTTGAGGGCGGTGTTAAAGATTTAAGTGTGTTCGTTTTTAGTCCAACTTCTACTGCAAACACAACTCATTGGGATGGAACATATGTAGGTTGGGAGAATCTTTGTCAGGTTGGAAATGGTCAGTGGTTTGAATTAACAAACGATTCGGAAGAAATATTTAACAATTTAATGCAGATAATAGATAATACAGTATGTGAGTAATACAATTTATGGACACAAAGAGATAACCTAACTATTTATTTTTAACATGCCACATATTAAAATAAACAACAACACTGGTGAAGATATTTCTTCTTTATATGGCCTTATTGAACAATTTTTTCCATTTGCAAAAAAACAATTGAATTTTAACAAGCCAGTACAAGTTACACTTCGTTCGGATTTAGACAATGCAAATAATTTTTTTGGGAAAACAGCACATTATGACCCCAGTATTTATGAAGTTGTAATATATACGGATAATAGGCATCCGAAAGATATTATGCGATCTTTGTCTCATGAACTAGTACATCACGCTCAAAATTGTAATGGTCAATTTGAAAACGCGGAGCCAACACAAGAAGGTTACGCGCAAAAGAACCCACACTTAAGAGAAATGGAACAAGATGCTTTTTTGAGAGGAAATATGATTTTCCGAGATTGGTGTGATTTTACACAGACAAATGACCTAGAAGAAACTAATTATAAGAGTAAAAAAGGAGATAACCTCATGAATGAAAATTCAATTCGAAACTTAGTGCGCCACACATTACAAAAGGTCCTTGCCAAGAGTAGCCTCGCTCAAGGCACGGATATGCCCCAGGAGTCGCCTGAAGAGGTCTCTGAGACCGTCGATGACGATCAGGATTTTTTGGCTGAAATTGAGGCTGAATTAGACGAAAACTGTAATTGCCCTGATCTTATGGAGGAAGAGAAAGTTGAAGAAGCGGGGCGCCCACATAGTATGCGTGGTGGGAGAACAATGGCTGATTTAGATAAAGATGCCAAAACAAGAGAAACAGATTTTTTGAAAAAGAAAGACGATGACGTAGGTGAAGAAAAGTTGTCGAAAAAACAAAAAGAAAAGATGGATGTAGATGACGACGGGGATATCGATGAAGAAGATCTCAAAGAAGAAAAACCACTCAAAGAGTGGTATGATAGCTCACTTTACAACAAACTTTTAAAAGAGTACACAAGGAGAAAGAAATAATGGCAAGTCCTACAAAAAGGAAATTAAGAAAACTTTTAAGACTCAAAAGAGCACAGACTGCAACACCACCAGTTGAAGAAGTGGTTGTTGAAGAAGTAAAGACTCCGGAAGTAAAAGTCCCTAAAACAAAAACGGCAAAAAAAGCTGTAAAAACGGATGACTGATTTTGGGCTTATGACTCGCAAATTTTTGATTGGAGAAGGGCATGCCCCTCCAAGTTTGCGCAGCTATATCCAATCATTGAATGAACTTGTTGTAGCATTTAATCCTAAAACTAAAACTGAAAAAAGAAGAGTTGAAATTGCTCTAGAACACATCAGAGAAATTAAACGCCATACAAGGAAGCTTGAAGAAAGAGTATTAATGCTCGAAGAAAAGCTACAGGTTTTAGAAGAGGATAAAAAATAATGGGTGCGGCAGGCGGCCACATGCCCCACCCTTTTGATCTTCCGAGTGTGAAGGACGGCAAGGATTTAATTAATTTCTTTAAAGAAGCTATTAAGTCTTTAAAAGATAATAAGGCCACTCTAAAAATAGATGGCGTTAACGCTAGTTTTAAAGTAGTAGAGAAACCTGATGGAACAAGAGAGTTTGTAGGAGATAGAGCGTCTTTAAACCCTTTAGATATACAAGGCTTAACAGCCAACAATTTACATAGAAGATTTGAAGAAGGCCATGGAATGATCGAGGCCTACAAAAATCTGTTAGGTATCTTTAATGAAGCGCTTCCAGATATAGTACCAGAGTTAAATGTATTAGGAATGTGGAATGATCCAACATTATTCTTTAATACAGAATACGTCGAAGGTCAAACTAATGTGTTGGAATATGATCATGATTTCTTAGCCATCCATAATGTAGGGCAAATATATGAAAAGAAATCTAAAAAGGGGTATAGGCCCGGTATTCCTAGACCTGATGACGTACCTGGAAATGCTTTTTCAACGGTTCTCACATTAGACAATTCACAACAAAGTGCATTAAAAAGCTTACTAAACAAGGTAAAAAAAGTTGCTAAAAGAAATAATTTCAAAATATACGGTACCGTTCCCATCGTTTTTAAAGGTGATGCAAATGTTGACTTAGACCGTGTTTTGTCTGAGAAGTTTACTGTTGTATATGATGAAGATTTTGATGATGTTCAAACAGCCTCGTTACAAGAATGGTTGAATGTCGCAAAGAACCCACGACATAAAAGTGTGACTTTGACAGATGGAGAGAAAATTGGGGCGTTAAGTAAGGAAATTTATACTGCAATTTTGAACAAAGGGTCTTTATCGCATTTCTTGGCCGTTCCGGAGGGGGTAGATTCGTCACCAATGGCGCAAGATGCAATTGACGGTGCTGTTTTTTATCATGCAACGAGGGTTCTCGGAAGGGAAGTTCTTAATGCGTTAACAAGCGATATGGGAGATGCGCAAAATCATGAAGGCGCGGTTATAAATGACAAAAAACGTTTTGGCGTTGATATGGTGAAAATTACTGGAGATTTTATATTAGGAGGCATGGCTTCGACATTCAGAAAGGATCAAGCGGCTGATGTTGAAGCATTAAAATGTAAAAGGACGGTTGCTCTCGTACCAGGTGCTTATAAACCTCCCCATAAAGAACATTTAAATATGCTTAAACACTACTCTAGAATAGCTAACAGAGTTTTTCTTTTTGTTTCTCCTCGTTCTAGGGGTGACGACAAAGAGCAACATCATATTACAAAGGAAATGTCAGAACAAATTTGGAAACTTTACATAAAGTCAGAAGGTTTGCGTAATGTTAAAATATTGCCAACTGATCAAAATTCCCCAGTTAAAACTTCTATAGATTGGATAGCTAAAAATTATAGAGGAAAAGATTGTATAATATTAGGTGCTAGTACAAAGCCTGACGACAGAGGGGTGCCAGATGTTCAAGGAAGATTTGATAGAGGCGGGATTGAAGATTTTCTAGAAGATCAACATAATATAACTAACGACATGGTTACAATTGTAGATCCTCTGGAGCCTAATGTGGTTCATACCTTTACTGTTGATATGAGCGCGACAGACTTTAGAAAAGCGCTGGCTGTGAAAGATTATCAAAAAATTAGAGAGTTTATTCCAGAGAAAGTTGATGAAAATCAAGTATTGGCCATTTTAGGCATCCCGCCGGAACCAGAAATAGAATTTGAGCCGGCCTTAGAGCCAGAATCGGGAGAGATTCCCGAAAATAAAAAAAAAGGACTACATTCTTCCGTTCTTTATGGGTTAATTGAAAAAGCCTTAAATGAGCAGAATAGTCCTTATCAAATAAAAGTAAGAAAGAGACACCCACGTATGAAAAACCGTCTTATTGGAAAAGGTGGGAACAAAAGTTACGGCGGTGGTAAGGGTCATACGAGACCGTCGATGAAAAGAGCAAAAAGTGCTCCTCCGCTTGGCGAAAATGAAGAAATAGAAGAAGAAAGTCGACCAACTGCAGCAGCATTTGTTGCCGGGACAAAGGGAGATTTACAGGCATGCTGCGAGGATCCTAATTGCAAGAAGCTCAAGAAACTAGATTGTGGAGATAAATATATGGAACCTCATGGATATCAAGACACTCCGGAGGAAGAATTAGAAGAAATATCTACATCCGGCGCCGCAGTGGCAGGACAGACCGGAGATGTTGAGGGCTCCCCGGGGCTTAAAAAAAAGAAAAAGAAAAGAATGAAACAAAGTTTGATTCGACAAGAAGAGCTAATTAATGATATTGTCAACTATTTATTACAAAGTGGGAGTTAATACTATGTCACTCGATAGAAAAGAGTTTGCTGAAGAAATCTTATTAAGAGAATATATTCGCAAAGCCATTAAAGTTGTTAAAAAACGAAAAATTCAATCTAACTTGGACCGATTTCAAGAAGAGCAAAAACTTAGAAAAATTATTAATAAGTTAATCATCCAAGAAGCCAAGAAGGTACCAAAATGGGACTCATATGGAAAAAATAATTTAGACGTGATGTTTATGAAAACAAATTTTTTGGATGCATTAGAAACCGGATACAAGGCTCTTACAACTACAGAGCAACAGAGAGAGTCATTTAAAACACATATTATAGAAAATGTTAAAGATCTTCTTAATCAAGAAAGGGCGAAAGCAGCCGAGGGAGAGAAGTCAACCGACTTAATGGAGCAAGACGAAGAACTCAATATCACTGTAGCGGACGATGAAGAAATGATGGGCCTATCCCCAGACGTGGAAAAGAAAAACGAAGAAGATAAAGACATGGAAGAATTTAAGGTAGAGGGTGAAGATTATAGCGGCCTGAGGGAAGCATATGACGCGTTCAACTTAATTAAAGATACTCTTCTGAAGTTTTGGGGCAAAATGGGACTAGAGGAAGATAAAGACATTTTCTATGATAATCTAGCACAGCAACTTGGCCTATATTTTGATAGTTGGGAAGGTCAACTTACTCCTACTCCCGCAGAGGATACTTTAAGTCCAGAAGCTGCAATTCCTGAACCTGAAGGAGGTGAAGAAGAAACTTTGGAGCTTGAACTGTAATGGGAGCCGAAACAAGAGATTCGATCAGTGATGATCACATCATCAACAATATAATCGATGCCGCAGATCAAGTACAAGGCAATTATTGTTGCAGAGCTGTTGTGTTTTATAATTCTAGTACAAATTCGCAAATTCGCGAATTAGTTGTTCCAGATAATGATAGTTTTAGTTTAACTAGCTCTCCTGCAGAAGTCGCTACAGGCAACGCTGTAGATGGTGGTGTGTTAACATTATCTGCATGGATTAGGCCTGAATCTGATGAAGCTTATTGGGGCATAATTCAAAAATGGAATCTTGGCCATATACTTTGCGATAGTCCTGCGGATGCTCCCCGGAGGGAATGGGCATTTTATATTAATAACAATCGTCAACCAGAATTTACTGTTTGTGACGAGTCTTCAAATGCGGTAAAGGGAATAAGAGCAACGGGTACCGGTGTCGTTGTTGTACAAGGTAAATGGATGCACGTTGCTGTCACTTATGATGGCAGAGGAGGGCATTCTTCTAATAGTCATACTCCTATTGCTGGAATGAAGATGTATATTAATGGCCAAGAGGTAGCAACTACTACAGCACTTCAAGAAGTGGCTGGTAACTATGCTAGCGCTGAGAACTTTGCTTATCCGGTTGAAATTGGTACCTTGTCTATTGGCGGCGATACAAACGCCGGCGGGACTTGTAGCCCAAACGCGGGAAATAGGTACGGATTTCATGGTCAAATAGCGCAAGTCGCCATATGGCGCAAAGCATTGGTTGCGGATGAAATTGAAAAAGTTTATAAACATAAAGATCTGCGCGTGATTGATCACGTAACCGGAGGCGACGTAGAGTTGCCATTAGCATTTTGGAGAATGGGTAATGGTACCTATCGACACACAGATGGGGTATTATACCATGATGCTATTGATGGCACTGGAAATACGGGTACTTCCAATTATGGTAAAAATTATATATTTGATCAAATAGGAACCCACCATGCATATGCAAGAGATGGTTGGGGAAACGATGATGATTCGTCAAACCGCTCAAATACTTTCCCGGATGATGCAATAATGCCGGTTAACGTTGATGGGCTCGTAAATACAAATTATGCTGGAGCTGGGCCACATGTGGCCAGCACTTTTCCAAACCCAACGTTAAAAAGCATGGGACGCAGCGTCCCGATGAAATTTCCTGTACGAGGTCCGCAAAATAACAGAGCTTCGAACAAAATATATAAAGTTTTTATTGGAGATACTGAAAACACAAATAATTTCTGATCAGCATTAACATTTTCAAAAATCTGTGTTATAATAACTACAATTATTGTTATTGTTGATAAAATATGAGTTGGGATAAAAAAAGAAAGATCCAGGGAAAAAATAAATATTATTCTATAAGTAATAAATTAAGAAAAGAAAATAAATCTCATGATGAATTCGAAATCATGTTAAATAATTTAACTTTAGAAGAAATTATTGCCCTCAAGTTAGAATTAGCAGCTAAAGCGGCCGGCGGTATGCTATATGGTATACCAATTTTATCGTCACTTCCTTACTTAGTTAAAGATTCTGTACTAAAATATGCTCTTTCAGCCACTAGATCTAAGAAAGAAGCGGCCCGATTTCTAGGAATTAAACTAGATCATCTAAAAAAATTGTTAAAAAACTATGATATAGAAAGTTATTTTAAAGATCTTGACATTAATTAGAAAATAGTGTATACTTAGTTCAGTTCTTTTAAAATTTGGGGGTGATCTGGTCTCGACAGGGATCATGATGATACTTTGTGCAAGACTGTGTGAGTGGCACAGTAAAAACATTCAACTTTTTAACTGCCAACGATAATGTTGAAGTTGATTACGCCTTAGCTGCGTAATCTGAGGCTGCTAGTGGCCTTATTCCCCAAAACTAGCAAAAAAGTTTCTTATTTCTTTAAAAAATGAGTGGTGCGCACGTTTAGACGAGTTACTGAGCAGTTTGCTGGTATAAAATAACCAGATAATCTTGTGAATGACAGAGTATTTGATAATTCTTGGACGTGGGTTCGATTCCCACCGCCTCCACCAAACGAATGACCCTACGGGTGGAATCCGCCGGCTAGATGGTTGGGCTAGCCGGCCCTTTAAAACTTTAGGAGGTAAAAATGGCCATAAAACGTAAAAAAGAAGAAACTGAAGAACAGAAGTTAGAACCATGGAAAAATATAGCTAAATTCGACAATTATTGCGATGCGGACAAGAAAAGAACAAAGCTTTTATCTGAAAATGACAAAATTCAGATCAAAATTAAGAGATGTGGGATAAATGGTACAAAATTTGTTGTAAAATTGAGAAAAAGTAAGCTTTTTGAAGAAAAAGTAGAAAGAAAAGGTAAAAAATCACGAAAAAAAGAAAAAAATAAGGGGAACAACGCATGAAAGACATATTTTGGGCCGGAAAAGACAAAAAAGATAAAGAAACGCCCCCAATAGCAGCTTCAACTGATAAAAATAACGTTGTCGAAACAACAAACAACAGAATTTACTATTATTCAGAGGTTTCTAGGCAGAAAATTCTTACTTTAAACAAGAGTTTGAAGTCCTTAAACGATAATTTGATTAATCAGGCTCAATTGTTAAGCCTTGATGATCCGGCAAACATATATTTACATGTTAACAGCTTTGGAGGCAGTGTTTTTGCTGGTTTATCGGCTGTAGATTACGTAAAATCGTGCGAAGTACCTGTTATTACAGTAGTTGAGGGCTGCGCGGCGTCTGCAGCAACCCTTTTTAGCGTCGTTGGTACTCATAGGCAGATAAGAAGCAACTCTTTTATGCTAATTCATCAAATTTCCTCCGGGATGTGGGGAAAATATGAAGAATTGAAGGATAGTATAGACAATTGTGACCTTTTTATGCGAATTATCAAGGATATTTACAACGAACACACGAAAATACCTAAGAAAAAGCTTAATGAGATACTAAAACATGACCTATGGTTTGATGCTGAGACATGTCTTGAGTATGGACTCGTCGACGAGATAATTTAGTGAATTATGCCAATATACGAATATAGGTGCCGCATATGCGGTTTTTCCTTCGAAATAAGGCAAAAGGTCGATGAAAAACCGCCTAAATGCGATAATATAGTGGTTAGCGGATCATTAGAACAAAGATGCGGCGGAATGTGTAAAAAGTTGATATCAAAAAGCTCATTTGCGCTAAAAGGCGGCGGGTGGTATAAAGATGGCTACGTAACATCAGTTAATGATGACAATAAGAACGAATAGAGGCATCATCAATGCATATATATATAGAATTCGCAATTATATTATTCTTAACCCACCATACCATGAATGAATTAGGTTTATAGATTAATAGGGTACATTTTCACTAACATACTGCTTTAATTGCGCATGTGTTGGGGAATATGTTAAAAATGGGAATCTAGTGTTAACTGAGTGAATCATTCCAACTACATAACCGTTTTTATCAAAAATAGGAGATCCGGAACTTCCACCAATTGCTGGAATTGAATATATAGCGAATGGTTGGTCTTTGTTCCGTGGATCTCTATGATAATAACCAGCAAAGTATCCATCTAACTTCGGAATCATATTAGAATGAAACATTCCCATGGGAGCTGCTAAATTATATGTCTTATCACCAGGTTCTGGTGCGACATGTGAAATTAATGCAGCCCTTCTTTGTAGTTTTTTAACATAAATTAAACATAAGTCAAGTTCGTTGTTATAATTAATAACATTGACGTCATATTTTTTCATATCGATATCAAAAGCATAGAATTTAATTTTCTTGATTGGAGTTCCTCTAACAATAGACCGTAAAAGTAAATCCATGTCGTCTTCACAAAAATGCGCTGCGGTTATGGCATAAGACCCGGTTTTTGAGGTGCTGACGACGAAAGCAGATGCAGAAGAAATGATTCTTTCTACTGTACAGTAAGTTTGTTGTATTTCTTCGTCTTCTCTGCAGCTTTTGGTAGAAAATTTGTTTTCTACCTTTAAAAATGATTCTCTAAAGTTTCTATCCCCTGTATCTAATCCGTTTCCTGCAAAATAAGATGAATTCATTGCGCAAGATACAGCAACTAAGACAATAATTATAAATAAAGAGAAGATAAGTCCGCTATAAATTATTTTTTTCACTATATTAAATTCCTCCCTATTTATAACTAGAGATAAATTTTAATTTCTTGCTATATACTTCTATTATAGTTAAAAGGAGATATCCGAAAATATGAATAAAACTTTTTATATTTTACTTCTTGGTCTGACATTGCTTGGTTGTGTCGCCTCTGCATCTGCCGTCAAAACTTTGCAATCTCCAGCCCCGGGGGTGATAGTTAAACAAAATCATAATGAAATGCTAGAATTAGCACGTGACATGGAAGAAGAAAGAGTTAAAACAATTTATGTTGTTGTAATATCAGAACCGGAAATTGTAACTGCAAAACCACCTGAAAAATAGTTATTTAATGTGGCTGTAAGAAAAAAAACATATATTTTAGATACAAATGTTTACTTGACGGATGCGAGTTCTATTCTTGCGTTCGGTAAGAATGATATACTGGTGCCGTTAAAAGTACTTGAAGAAATAGATAAACATAAGAAAAGACAAGATAGTGTCGGCCTAAATGCAAGAAATACAATTCGAATTCTTGATTCTTTGAGAGAAAAAGGAAATCTTAAGAAAGGAGTTCGGATTGGAAAAGGAAAAGGCATATTATATATACGCAGTTGTGACACATCTTTATTACCAGAGGAATTATCCATAGCAGACCCGGATAACATGATAATTGGCACAGTTCTTGCGGAAAAGAAAAATTATCCCAATAAAAAAATAGTTGTTGTTTCTCGTGATATTAATATGCGAATTAAATGTGATTCGCTAGAAATTCCTGTACAAGATTATACTGTTGGGCAGGTTGTACAGGATAGTTCACTATTATATACTGGATTTACAAAACATTTAGTTGATGATGAGATTATTGACCAGTTCTATGACGGAGAGAACATATATTTAGAAAAAGAAGAGGTAAAGCTTCATCCCAATCAAATGGTTATGCTTGTGTCTAATTCAAGTGAGAAAAAGACCGCGTTAGCTAGATTTACTAATTATAATTCTTCAATTAAGAAGATTATTGATAAAAATGATGTTTGGGGAGTTAAATCAAGAAATAAAGAACAAAAATTCGCTTTAGATTTACTTCTTGACCATACCGTTCCAGTTGTTACTCTTGTAGGTAAGGCAGGTAGTGGAAAGACCCTCTGCGCTATTGCTGCAGGCCTTCATCAGACCGTCGAGGATGGCCGGGAATCGACATATAGAAGATTAATAGTAACCAGGCCCATCCAACCTCTTGGACGCGATATAGGGTATCTTCCGGGCTCTATGGAGGAAAAAATGATACCATGGCTAAGTCCAGTCAAGGATAATTTAGAACATTTGATGGGCGACAAAAAAACACTTGACATGTACGTAGATGATGGTATAATAGAGATAGAAGCATTAACTTATATTAGAGGTCGTTCAATTTCGAATGCGTATATTGTTATTGACGAATGTCAGCAGTTAACTCAACATGAAATAAAAACGATCTTAACAAGAGTCGGAGAAAATACTAAAATAGTAATGACAGGTGATATCGAACAGATTGATAATGTTTATGTTGATGAAACTTCAAATGGATTAACATATGTTGTTGAAAAGTTCAAAGATCATGATGTCGCTGGTCATATTACATTAACAAGAGGCGAACGTTCAAAAGTAGCCACATTGGCTGCAAAAATATTATAATGGAGATGAAAAATGTCTGAAGAATACAAATTAAAAGGCCTCAGGGTTAATTTCCTCGAGTCTACCAATCATGAGAAAACTTTGACTCTGGGCGATGTTGTCGGAAAAGAAACAAAGCTTAAAGAATGGCTTGTCGACTATGTTGGCGAGAAATATGATTCTGAAGGAGATGTAACAGTTTCTATGGTTGTGGATACTTTAGCTGATGAGTTTCCGGAATTCTTGTTAGCAGTCGCAGAAGAAAACTGGATAAGGGGATATCAACAGGGATTGTTAGATGTCGAGGTTGGAGAAAAAATAGCCCCCGCAGTGGAAAATGACCAATAAAGACAATTTAGAAAATTTTATAAAAGAATCGAATAAAAGATCTTTACAACTGCCTCAAAGAAGAGAATTCAGAACTTCTAATGGGATACAAGTGTATATAAAAGATCCTGTAACAAATGATGTCGATATTGAATATGTTTTCGAGACAATAGAAAATTCAATTCCACGTCACCTCTTTTATAATGTTGAACTGATTTTTGTTGGACAGTTTGAAGAATTTTTGGAAAGAGATGTTAACGCTCTTTACAAAGATAATGCCATATATGTAACAAACGAGCAAACAGACGAAGAAGACATGATTGATGATATCACACATGAAATTTCACACTCAATTGAAGATTTTGCGGGCGATGAAATATACGGTGATAATTTAGTTAAATATGAATTTTTAGGTAAAAGAAAAAAGCTTTTTCATCTACTGAAGAATGAGAACTTTCATGTGTTTGAAGAAGATTTTTTAAATCCCCACTATTCTAGAGAGTTTGACGAATTTCTATATAAAGAAGTCGGTTATCCATTATTAGCAAACTTGACAATGGGTTTGTTTGTATCTCCATATGCAACCACA
>Ga0208156_1000300_pt1 | contig 21395 bp, 32 predicted proteins | sample 1_EtaG_FD_184073 | JGI IMG/M metagenome (GOLD analysis project Ga0208156, IMG submission 184073) | Marine viral communities from the Subarctic Pacific Ocean - 1_ETSP_OMZ_AT15124 metaG (SPAdes) (version 2) | ecosystem: Environmental > Aquatic > Marine > Oceanic | place: Pacific Ocean | collected...
ATGAAATAACTATATATGTTAATGAGATTGATAGTTTAAAAGAATTTATACAGACAATAATTCACGAGTATGTACATTACTTACAATCACCGATTTGGTATACAAGACATTGGAATAGAAAACCGAATCAAGAGTATTTTGATCATCCTTATGAATTTGAGGCTGAGGAAGTAGCTGTGGAGTATTGGAAAGTTTGTAAAAAGGATATAATGAAATAGATATTAATATATGGTACTAACCATAGGGCCGTGGTGGTGCCGGAGCGGTTTAACGGGTCGGTCTGCAAAACCGATTAATCGTGGGTTCGAATCCCACCCACCACTCAAATTAAAAATGGAAAATAATTTATGCATTGTAAAGAAACAATAGAGTTAGTCAAAATATATACTACCGATAGAAAGTCATATAATACTATGGTGGAAGAAGGTGAAGTAACAAATATAGAGAATGATTTGTTAGTTAGTAATTTAAATGACAAAAATTTCTCATCATTAGCAGAAGAATTAACTGTTTATATGATGGGATATACTCCTTGGGAGCCAAAACATGGATATGATGGTTATTTGGGTGTTAGTTACGAAACTTCTGATAGTTATTTGGAAGTGAAACCAAAGAAGTCTTATTTTAACAAAACAACAAATAAAATTATGAATCAATTAAATGGGTCAGGTACGTTCGCTGATTATACTATGGAGAGGTATAATAAAGATATAGCTCTGGGTGATAAGTTGAGAATGGTTATAGTTGGTTTTGTTGAGGGAGAAGTAGCATATATAATTACTTTTCCATTTAATCACTCTACTTTTGTTAAGAAAATTACATACGATGTAAAGCGTAAGACTAAAAAAGGGGTAAGACCAAATGCTGATTTTGGTTATACTACTTATAAAGATTGTAAAAATGTTAAGATAGTATATCTAGCTTCAAAAGAAAGAATAGATAAGAAATTACATAAATATATGTCTGGTCCTTTTTTGAAATTTATTGAGGAAAAATATTATGAAGAATAAAATATTTAAAGGGGATGTATTAGAAGTTCTTAAAACATTTGATAATGATATTATTGACTTAATCGTTACTTCTCCACCATATAATAAACGAGGTCATGGAGGTCCTATTGTTAAAACAGTTAAGTATGATGTATTTGATGATACACTACCAGAAGAAGTTTATCAAGAACAACAGGTTAGTATATTGAATGAGATATATAGAGTTACCAAACCAGGTGGTTCTATATTTTATAATCATAGGTGTAGGTGGGATAATGGTGAATTAATTCATCCAATGGAATGGTTAATTAAAACAGATTGGCAACCCAAACAAGAAATAATATGGGATAGATATATAAGTGCTCAACTTAGAGGATGGAGATTTTGGCAGGTTGATGAGAGAATATATTGGTTATACAAACCATTAGATGAGAATCAAAAGGTTGGTAAAGAATTAAAATCAAAACATGCAAGAATGAGTTCTATATGGAGCTTTCCACCAGAAAGAGATAATCCACATCCTGCTCCATATCCATTAGTATTACCATTAAGAATTATATTATCTGTACTTGATGAGGAAAGGGGATTGGTATTAGACCCATATATGGGAAGTGGCACAACTGCTGTAGCAGCCAAATTACTTGGAAGTGATTATGTTGGTATAGATATATCAGAAAAATATATTAAAGAAGCAGAAGATAGAATAGATAAGTTTGAGTCTGAGAGGAGTATTTTACATACGGAAAAGGAACTACATACAATTACTACTACATATAGAGATAGAAAGAGAACAAAAGAAATTAAACAACAGGCAAAAAAATTACAATTTGATTTTTGGGACAATTAAAAGGAATAATAAAATGAAAAATAATATACTATACCATTCATACACCGAAAAGGGAATACTACATATGCAGTGTAAAGTGTGTGGTGAGTATGTACCTAATGTTGGAGAACAAGCTATAGCAGTACAATGTAGTAGATGTACGTATCTTAAAGTACTCCCATTGTTTCCAAAGGAAAAGAAGTACGAGTCTACAGGTAGACCACAGGGTTGGCATTGGAGAACAGAGTTTGTAGATAAAGATGGTAATGTATTTCATAGGGGTGTAGAACAACCTAAACTTAAAGGTACATTAAAACCAACTAAAGTGAAACCACCGAAGAAAAGAAAAACTAAACGTCGTACCAAAGAACAGATATTGGTAGCACAATATAAAGATAAGAAAAAGAAGTTAAGAAAAGCTCGTAAGAAACAAGAAGATTTTCTTAATCACAAATTTAAAAATGAATGAAGTATTAACAACTAAAAATAAATTGTTAACCAACCCTTGTAAAAAGGTAACCTTGGAAGAAGGTGAGGTTATAGCTGTTCAACTATTAGAAATACTGAATAAAAGAAAAGATGGTATAGGATTAGCAGCTAATCAAGTTGGTATAGATGCAGCTGTAGCTGTAGTAAATGTTAAAGAACCATTGGTATTAATAAATCCTAAAATTGTAGAGAAGAAGGAAGAAATATATTATCGTGAGGGATGTTTATCATTTCCAAAGAAAAGTTGTAGAACCAAGAGATATAAATATGTTATGGTTGAAGCAGACAATATAGAGGGTAAGTTGTATTTCGGACCACAAGATACAGAAACAGGTATGTCTGAATTTGAACAGGAAACTTTATCTCGAAGTGATAGATATGAATTAGAATTGTTGGAATCAGTATGTGTACAACATGAGATAGACCACTTAGAAGGAGTTAGAATATTGGATAGAGAAGATAAATTAAAACCAATAAGAGTTAAGAAATTTGGTAGAAATGAAATAGTTATGATTACTAATGGTAAAGAAACAAAAGATTTAAAATACAAAAAAGCAAAACCACTTATAGATAGTGGTGAATGGGAAATTTATGTAGGAGGACCTATAACATAATGAATAAAGAAGAATATTATATTAGTGATTGGGATATGATGATGAAAATATGGCCAGATTGTCCAGTTAAAGGATGTAAAAATAAAATAAATTTAAATTTAAATTCTGGTAAATGTTTCCCACATACAGAGGGAAGTTACCAACGGAAAAGTTTTAAGATTTTGTTTAAAAATACATTTATAAATTCACCAAAACTTTTATGGAGAAAAATGAGAGGCTCGATAACATAATGCCAAGAAAGCAAAAAAGACCAGAGAAGGTTATAATCAGAAGAAAGTGTCATACTTGTGGAACTATGAAAACAGATCCATATGTATATCAAACTGTACCAAGTGTAGGTTATGGGGAATATCCAGTTTACAATGCAAGAGCAGAACATACTAAAAGAATGGACTTGAAAGGTGATCAAAAAGTTACAACATCTTATTATTGTGATGTAGAATGTTTTGAGAATGTATAGATATATATTTATGAGAGAATTAAGTTTTAAAGTCGGGAGTAAATAATTATGAAACTAAAAAATATTGTAAGTTGGGGAAGTTTTCTTATATTTATACCTGTGATAGGTATATGGTTATATTCGTGTGGTTCTGATGATAGTGATAAAATAATTACACCAGAAAATCCAGAAGAAGAGAATACTCCAGACCCAAGTTTTAATGCGTCCGACTGGATATTATATCGTCAATAGATGATGTTTGAACAATATCCAATATGGACAAGTTTTTTATTTTTGTCTGTACCAATATTAATCTATTTATGGTTAGTTGGTATGTGGGCGGCTATGGTAGATGATAAAAAAAGAAGAGTCAAGGAGAAAAAGAAAATGAATTGGTTAAGTGCTTTCGGAACTACGTTGTTATGTGTGATTGTTGGGGTTGTTGGATATGGTGGTGGAGCGTGGTATGCATCAAATATGTTATTTGAGTCAGTAGTAAGTGATGTTAAAGAAATAACTAATACGGCAGATGAAGTGTTATCTGATGTAAAGAGTTTTGCATCTCAAAAGAATATTGATAGAAAGATTGATAAGATAAGAACCTCAGTAGAAAACTCTGTAGAAAATGATTTGAACGTGATTTCAAAGGATATAGGTGAAGCTAATAAAAGGATTTCAGAGTTAACAGAAGAAATTAAGTCCAGTATTGTGGAAATAAAACATATGTTATTGGACGTGGAAGGTAATGTTAAGAACTACGCTAAGGATAGTGTAACTAAGAGTGAAGTAGAAATAAAGAAAGAGTTGGGTGTTATGTATGATAAAGTTGATTCTCTTTATAAACAACTCGGTGAGGTATCTAATACTTTAGATACAATTAAAGAAAGTAAAATAGGTAAAAGGATATTTAAAAGATGATTAATAAAAAGTTAGATGATGTATATGATAAATTAGATTCTGTCTTGGATAAATTAGATACTATAAACGAAACGATGTTGAAGATATGGAAAGCGGAAGATGAAGAAGAGGGTGAGTATAGGTGGCCTTATAATACGGATGGTAAAATGATGGAGAATGTTTCGGCTACCCTAAAAGACTGAACACTAATAAGAGGTTATATATGAAAGAATGTTTAACATTTGATGATGTTAACATTGTCCCAAAATATTCAGAAATAGAACATAGAGGAGATTGTAGTTTAAATACAAAACTCTCAAAGAATAGGTACTTGAGTGTACCAATTGTTACTTCACCTATGGATACTGTTACTGAAAATGAAATGGCTTATACAATGTGGAATCATGGTGGAATGGGATTTATACATAGATTTGTTTCAATCGAAGAACAAACTAAAATGGTTCAAGAAGTTGTTAGTGAAATTCGTGGTAGTATGACAAATTGGGAAATATATGAAAATTTAGATGAACAGATAGAACAAGCAAGTGGTCCTAGTAAAAAAATACTAATGGGAATGAAAGATACTAAGAGATGGTTTGAAGAAGCTCCTATTGGTGCGAGTATTGGTGTTACAAATAACTACTTTGAAAGAGCAGGAAGTTTAATAGATAGTGGTTGTAATGTACTACTTATTGACGTAGCTAATGGTCACCACAAACTTGTAAAGGAAGCTTTACGGAGATTAAAAAATGAGTTTAAAGAAATTGATATCATCGCAGGAAGCATCGGAACAAAAGAAGGTGCAATGGACTTATGTGAATGGGGAGCCGATGGGATTCGTGTCGGAATCGGAAACGGGTCATTATGCGAAACAAGAATCAGAACGGGAGTTGGGATTCCTTCAATCACTTCGGTTATGGACTGTGTTTCCGCTTGTGATACTTATAACGTCCCTGTCATTGCTGATGGTGGGGTTAGGATTGTGGGTGATGTTTGTAAGTATTTGGGTAGTGGAGCTGATGTCGTTATGTTGGGGTCTCTTTTCTCAGGGACTAAAGAAACTCCTGGTAAAATATCCAAAGTAGGTAAATGGCCTGATGAAAAATTATATAAAACTTATAGAGGTTCTGCTTCATTAGATTCAAAATCAGAAAGAGGAGAGGAAAGTAATGTTGAAGGAAATTCTAAAATCATTCCATATAAAGGAAAAGTTAGACGTATTTTGAATGATATAAAAGATGGTATATGTAGTTCTATGTCTTATGTGGGAGCAAGGACACTGGAAGAATATAGGTCTTTAGTTGAGTTTGTAAAAATTACAGAGGCTGGTAGAATAGAAGCTACACCACATTTACTTGATAGTAAAATTTAATTTTATTATATTTATTCCCAAAGCGAGAAATTGATATGGAAATAGGACGTGTAGAAGAAGTAATTTCACTATTAGAGGAAGCAATAGAGTTCGAAGATTGGTTTAAAGTAGAACAGTCTATAGAAATTATTAGAACTGTGTATGATGACCCATTTAATGAATATAGAGATGACGATGATTTGGAGTTTAATTAAAAAAAGTACTTGACAAATGATAAATTTTTTTGTATATTATAATAGTTTAAAACGGGGCTGATATTGGAATCGACAGATGTTAGTTGATAATAAAGTGCAAGTGGAGTTTGAGTATGACTTACTACAAAAGACTCACAACCTAAATGGCGAGATTGAACTCGCAGGGTTGGTAATTGATTGGCATATCTTTGATAATGATAGAGTCGGAAACGGTGAAGTCATTCCAGCATATGTTGATTCTTATCAACCGACTTACGCTTACGCATAAGTCTCTGAGTTGTCTAACACTTGGATATGAAAGAAGTTAGACGAACACTCGATGTCAGAGTATAAAGTAGACAACAGTTAAACCGTTCTGAGTAAAACGGGACATAGTGGGTTTGTTGGTTAACTACTGATTTGGAAACCAACTAAAACTTGTAAATGACTTTATTATTAGGAATATTTGGACGGGAGTTCGACTCTCCCCAGCTCCACAAAAAGAGGTTATAGTGCAGACAATTACACGAGAATATGGGTTTGATACTGGTCATAGAGTTATGAATGAACGGTTCAAATGTTTTAACGTACATGGTCATCGGTATCATATTAAACTCACTTATTCTTTTAAAGATATGTATGAGATTGGTTATATAATTGATTTCAAAGAAATTAAAAGAGTTGGTGTTCAATGGATTGATGATATGATGGATCACGGATTTGTTGTTAATCCATTAGATACAAAACTTATTAAAACATTAAAAGATATAGAAACAAAATTATATTTCATGAGCTTAAATGGAAATGATTATTGTAATCCTACAGTTGAAAACGTAGCTCGTGAATTATTTTTAGCTCAAGAAGTTATCTTTGAAAATTATGATGGATTAGAAATATATCATATTAAATTAAATGAAACACCAAACTGTTCTACAGATGTTTATAAAGAATCTATTCCAGATATTGAAAGAGAAAATTTTTATAAAACAAAATATGATGAGATTAAAAAATATGCTGAAGAAAAAGGTATAGTGGAGTACGACGATAGAAAACTCTAAAAAAACTTTACCTATAAATGAAATTTATACTTGTTTACAGGGTGAAGGTAAATATGTAGGTATTCCACATATTCTGATAAGAGTAACAGGTTGTAAATTACGTTGTCAGTTTTCTAATTCTTTTTGTGATACTCCATATAGTTCGTGGGGACCAGAAAAAGGTAAGTTTAGATATCCAGATATTTTTGAATTTTTTGATAATCATAGACATATAAAACATACGATGATAACAGGTGGAGGCCCAACAGCTCATCCTAAGTTATTAATTAACTTATGTAAGATGGCTAAAGAATTTGGTCAACACATAACAATAGAAACTGAAGGTAGTGAGTTCGTTGAAACAAAAGCTGATTTCATATCACTATCACCAAAACTGTCAAACTCCACACCAAGACCTGGAACTTGGATGCCGTATCTGAATAAAGAGGTTACAGAAAACGATAAAATTCGACACGAGAAGTGGAGAACCAATTATCACGCTATGAAAAAATTAATAACACTACATCCAGATTACCAATTAAAACCAGTTATATCTTCCGAGAAAGATTTAGAAGAAGTAAAAGAGTTACAGGATATATTAAATGTACCAAATGATAAAGTTTATTTAATGCCTGAAGGTATGACTAATGAAGAATTAGTGAAAAGAAGAATGTGGTTATTTGATATATGTACAAAAGAAGGTTATAATTTTTCAGATAGATTACAGATTATAGTTTATGGAGATAAGAGAGGAGTTTGATGAGTAAATTAAAACATTCCAATGGTAATAAAGTATTAAAAACTTGGGAAAAAGAAAAAATGATTGCAGAGGCAGCTAGACATTATGGTCGTTATATGACAGCCCTTGGATTTGATTGGAGAAATGATCCAAATTCTTCTGATACTCCAGAGAGAGTGTCTAAAGCTTTTGTAAATGATTTAGCTCAGGGTGTATATAGTAAACCACCAAAGATTACAGCATTTGATAATGTAGATGATTATGATGGTATAGTATTTCAAGGAAATATTAAAGTACATTCATTATGTTCTCATCATCATTTACCTTTTGTTGGGTATGCCCATACAGCCTATCTTCCTACACCAGAAGGTAAGGTTATTGGACTTAGTAAGTTGAATCGTATTGTGGAGTTTTATGCGAGACGACCTCAAGTACAGGAAAATTTGACAATGCAGATTCATAATCATATAAATGAAGTATGTGTGGAAAATCTTGGTGTAGCTGTAATGGTAGAAGCTACTCATATGTGTACTTGTGTTCGTGGAGTAAAACATGAAGGTGTTATGAAGACAGCCAAACTGAGTGGAAACTTTTTTGATTGGGAAGCTGCTCGAGATGAGTTTTATGATTTCATTAGAGATTTGAAATAGTGTTTATTTATTTCCCTTCATTTTCAGTTGGTGGTTTCGGTGACGGACTTCGTAAAAATATAATTCTAAAGAATGGTTTAGAATCAAGGTTTTATAGTAATACGTTTCCTGAAAAATATAGACACCCATATTTTTTAATCACAGCTGGACACTATTATAAGAAAAAAGATTTTAGAAAAGAAATGGGATTTCCAGATGACGTATTAGTAATAGGAGATTCGGGTGGGTTTCAAATAGCATCAGGAGCTATTAAGTGGAGTAAAGAGTTTAGACATAATATATTTACTTGGTTGGAAGAGAATTCTGATTTAGCTATGAACTTAGACATACCTCCAAAAATAAAATACAAGGGTAAAGTAAAAGAATGTTTGGAGATAAGTAAAGATAATTTTAAATATTTTGCTGACAATAGAACAGGTACTACTGATTTCTTAAATGTTCTACAGGGAGCAGATGAACATAGTTTCAAACATTGGTATGATGAAGTAAAACAATTTCCATTTGATGGTTGGGCTATTGGTAATATTGGTGGTAATATTTATAAATTTATTTCGGGTATGATGACTTTGTTGGATGGTAAAGAACATTTAAACCCTAATAGAAAGTATATTCACTTCTTTGCTACAAGTAGAATTCCTGAGTTTTTAATGTTATCTCAATTACAGAAGTCTCTTACGGATATAGATTCTAAAATGAAAGTAACTACTGATAGTTCAACTCCAGATAGAGCTATAGTGTTTGGTAATTATTATACAAGTTTTAATCTTAAAAAGGGAACTTTTCAAAGTATAAATTTTCCTAAACACGAAGCAGCTGAAATATTAAGAGAAGTGGATGGATTTGAATTACCTTATGTGATTGAATTTGATAATGAGTTAGATGGTACAATTAATGTAGATGATGTAATAAAATGGAATGTTGATTGTACTCTTACTATGAGACTACATAATTTTTATTTTTTTGTAGATACAATGAACAAATTAGATTCAGCTGTTAAGGGACACGACTACGTGTTATCACAATTAATATCCAAGGACATGTTTAGAGTTTTAAAATCAATTGATGAAATGGTAAAAAGTGATTCACCTCATAGGGTATTTGAAAAATACAAACCACTTTATATAAAACTTAGTAATACGATGAGAGAAAGAAGTATAGAAATAGAAGGTAATCCATTTTTCGATGCTTGAGAAACCGTCTAAAATAGTAGAAAAGATAACAGAGGATATAGACCCGAAAGAGGTTATCTGTACAACTTATCAAATGAGAAATTTTTACAATCAACTTGGAGATGGATTCTTTTCGGGACTTGATATAATGAACTTGATACAACATTACAAGGCTGTTGAAATGATGAACAGAGGTGATGTTGTACTGGATGTGTGTTGTGGTCGTGGTTTGTTATTACCATTGATAAGATATTACAAAAGAGAAATAGAAGAATATATTGGAGTAGATATTTCTGAAAGAAATATTAAGGAACAAACAAGAAGGTCTGGTAGAAAAAGTATAGATGGTTTGGATTATTATCCATTTAAGGTTACTCACGTTATATCTAATGTATCAGAAATGTCAGAACGTATTGATAGCAAAATTGATTTTATTGTTTACACTTCTTCTATAGAACATATGCAGAAAGAAGATGGTATAAAATCATTACTTGAATGTTACAAATTATTAAAACCAGAACATAAGATGTTTTTGTCTTGTCCAAATACAGTGGAAAAGAAAGACCCGTATGATACACAATACGCTGCTCATTTGTATGAATGGAATTTAGATGAGTTAAGTACTGAATGTAAAAATGTGGGTTTTGAAATAGAAAAAACTTTTGGGTTGTATGCTAAGAAAAAGAAGTTTGATAACCTTATGGAAGGTAATGAATTATATAAAAAATTCAAAGAGTATATTCCTACACCATTTTTAATGTCGTTCTTTCCAGTAATATATCCAGAGTATGCTGATGAAGTATTAATGATTTTAAAGAAACCAAAATACAAATCGTTCACAGGATTTACTGATGTATAAAAAAACTACTTGGAAAGAGTTAGAGAATGATGTAAATTCTATGTATGAATACATAAGAATAATGAGTAGAGCTGTGGACTTTAAAGGTATATGGGGTCCTCCAAGAGGTGGATTAATACTTGCTGTTATGTTATCTCATAGAACAGGATTACCAATGATTTCGAAAGGACGATATTTATCTGATTATAAACCACTAATTGTTGTTGATGATATAGCTGATACAGGAAAAACATTGGAAGAAAGTAGAAAAATAAAAGATAATATTATAATGACATTATATTATCATAAACAATCAACTGTCATACCTGACTATTGGATACATGAAAAGAAGAACGAGTGGATATTGTTTCCTTGGGAAACTGTGGATTCTACTGAATGAATTTGATATTTATAATAATAAATGGAGATATAATAAATGAATAACATGAAAATATCAATGGCTTTTGTCATAATGATGACTTTGGTAAATGGATTTTTTTCTGGTAATATATTAAACAGTAATACAACATTTTATTCTGAAGAAATAAATAATTTAAATAAAGAGAAACTTGAATTAGAAAATGAATTAAATGAGTTTCTTAAATATGGTATAGTAGTAGATGTTACTATGTACCAACCAGTGTGGCCACAAACAGATAGAACACCAAACATAACAGCAGATGGAACTCGTATTAAAATCAGTAGTGCATCCGAATATAAGTTTGTCGCTTTATCACGCAATTTATTAAAACGTTGGGGTGGTCCTTTTGATTATGGAGATTTTATTTTAATTAAAGGGACAGGATATAAAGATGGTATATATCAAGTAAGAGATACTATGAATTCTAAGTGGGTTAACATGGTAGATATTCTTGAATCAACTCATGTTAAACCATACAAATTTGCTGATGCCCACATATATAAAATGCCTTGGTTAGATTAAAAAAGGAGAATAAAGGTTATGAAATTGACACCCGATGAATTAAATGAAAATTGGAATAAATTAATTGATGTAGTTATAGAAAATTTTGATGGAGATAGAAAAAATAAAATTATTGTAATGTATGAACATTACAAGGATAGAATGATGTTCGCTCCAGCAAGTGGTACTGATTATTTCCATTGTGCATGGCCTGGTGGTTATGTTGTTCATATATTGAATGTGATTGAATGTGCTTTAAAGTTAACTGAACTATGGGGAGAACAGGGAGCTTTTAATAAGGACTATTCAAAAGAAACAATAGTGTTCGCAGCTATGTTTCATGATTTAGGTAAAGGTGGTAATTTGGAGAAAGACTATTATATTCCTAATGACTCAGAATGGCATAGAATAAATCAGGGTAAAATGTATGTAGAAAATAAAGAGTTACATTATATGACACCAACTGATAGAGCGATATGGATTTTAAATCAGTTTGAAGTTAAAATGACAGAAGTAGAATATTTATCTTTGAGGTTAGCTGATGGACTTTATGAAGAGGCCAACACAGGTTACCTTAAAAATTATGTAGAATCTCGTCAGTTAAAAAGTAATTTACCATTAATTATACATCAAGCTGATATGATGGCTACACGATTGGAGAAAGAACAGTATATGTTTGGAGAATCACCGAATATAAATTATCCAAAAATATTAGATCCAGAAGTAAAGAAAGAAGAAGAAGAGGTTGTAGAAACTATACAAGAAGCTGTTGGTTTAGGTAAAACAGAAACTACGGTAGACCAAGTATTACAAACAAAACATAAAGATTTATTTGATGAATTATTTGGAGATAAATGAAGTTTGATTTTGAAATCAAAGAAATAGATAAATTTTTGGCTATAGATTTGATACAAAAAACTCACTATTCAAAGGTAATGCCACGATTAACTAAACATTATCTCGGTTGTTTTTTAACTGATAAATTAGTAGGAGTTATTACTTTAGGTTGGGGTACACAACCAAGACAAACAATAAATAAATTATTTCCTGGTTTGGAAACAAAAGATTATTATGAAATTGGTAAGATGTGTATGTTAGAAGAGATGCCACGTAATTCAGAATCTCAAATGTTATCAAAGGTTGTAAGATGGATGAAAGAAAATACAAAAGATAAATTATTTCTCTATACTTGGGCTGACGGTATTGTGGGTAAACCTGGTTATGTTTATCAGAGTTTTAATTTTTTATATGGTGGTTATATTTGGACTGACATTTATATGAGTGAGAGCGGAGAGAAAATACATCCACGAACATCAAGAAAGTTATGTGAAGAAAATGCTCGTATGTTAAATAAAGAAAAAGTTTTTTGGTTGACTTATGATTTCATGGAACTAAAAGGTATTAAAAGAATTAAAGGTAAACAATTTAGATATATTTTACCATTAAGTAAAAAAGCAAAAAAGTTATTAAAAAAATCAACAGTAGAATGGATTAGAAAATATCCTAAAGATGTAGATTTGAAATGGAAAGAAATGATAGGAAAAGGTAAGTATGAATTGACGAATAAAAAACCCGAATTTAATTTAGATGTTATAGAGCACAATATGAAAAATGCTAATTATAAAAAAACAATAGAACATAATTTTTGGAGATAAGTTATGGTATTAGAAATATTACTTGGAGTTTCAACAACAACTATCGGAATGGGTGGTTATATAATTTGGAACTTAGTTAAAAAAACAGAAATGTTGGAAACGTGGGTTGAAAAATTTACAGAAAGAGTCCACACCGTACATGAGGATTTAGATAGAATAGATTATATGGGAGCTTTTGAAGCTGATGATGAGGTAGGTACCGTGTTTGAAGAAATAAAAGCTACTATTAATGAATTAAATGAATTTAAAGGAGAGGAATTAGAAGATGGCACCTAAACGAAAAAATTATTATTTTACAACAACAACTGAAAATGCAATATGTAGGTATAATAATTGTAATACATCAGATATTAGAAATAGAATATATGAAGATCATATACAATATGCTTTTGAAAAGTTAGTTGAAAATATAATTCATACATTTAAGTTTTATTATTTTGATGTTCCAAGTGAAGATGTAAAACATGAAGTAGTATCTTTTCTTGTAATGAATATGCACAAGTATGCTAAGGAAAAAGGTAAAGCGTTTTCTTACTTTAGTATTGTTGCAAAGAATTATTTAATATTACATAATAATAACAACTATAAAAAAATGAAAATTCATGATAACCTTAATAAACTGGACTTTGGTAGAAATTTTGGTAAAGAAGAAAGTTTACGTGAAACTGATGATTTAAATAAGTATTTTGTAAATCAAATGTTAGAATATTGGGAAAATAATTTAACAAATATTTTCAGACGAAAGAAAGATATAAATGTAGCTAATGCTGTGTTGGAATTATTTAGACGTAGAGAAAATATAGAAAATTTTAATAAGAAAGCTTTGTATATTTTAATACGTGAAATGACCGATTCCAATACACAACATATAACTCGTGTCGTAAATGTGATGAAGAAATATCATGAACGATTATATGGTGAATATCTTTCTGAAGGAGATATAGATACCAGTAATACTGGTTCTATTTTTTAGCATAAAAAAAGGGGAGTCAACTCCCCTTTTTCATTTTATTCCCAATACAGTTATTTGCGGAATAAACCCACCAACACCAATAGAGCGACGAGACCAGCGAATCCTGATTCGCCAAACTTTTCGATAATTGCTGTCAGGTTACCAATAACATTTACGCCAAAGACTCCACTTCCGAACAATACTTCACCAACGGCTCCTATTGCTACAAAAGATATCATTAGATGAATAATATCATCTATCCAATCTTTGACCAGTGCTACGACTTCCTTCATGGTTAATCTCCCGTTTATTTAAGAAATAAGGGAATTACTCCCTTGTTAGTAATAACTATTGTATATATAGTCAAAACAAGTTTAGTATATATTTATATATGTAAAAGTCATTTTATGATAATATGATATTTATAAATGAGTTATTCTACCCAAAGGAAATCAAAAAAATGACAACAGAATACGAATTATTCAAAGGTAAGACACTTTCTGGATTGTTTGAAGACATTTATAACAATTCTTCACGTAATAAAAAACAATTAGAAGTTCTCGTTAAAGAAGTAGTCGGATTTATTAAAGATGGAGATACAGCCATAGAATTAATACCTATGATAAAGGAGTATCTAGAAATAAATGTAAAGAATGACGAGTTGTTAGTAAAATTAGCTGGTGTAGTACAGAGGATACTGGCTACTGAGGGCAAGGTTGGTTCTGAAAGTGAGTTTGGATTGACAGAAGAAGAAAAGAATCAAATTATGAAAAATATAGATGAGGTTGTAGAAAATTTACAAAATAAAACTGACGACGTAACAACAGATATAAAAACTATCAATAAATTAAACTAATATGGCTTATAAAATATCTAAGGGAACCACAGATATAGGTACAATTCCAACTGGATTACCTACACTATCTCAAGTTAATACGTTTGTACGAAATGCGTTAGATGTAGAAGAATTTTACGAATTAGAACCAGCAGAAGTAATAGATATTGTTTTAACTGATGATGACCTTGTAGAAAACAATTTATTGTTAGCTGATAAAGTGACACCAGATTATCGCTATATTGGTGCTATTAAGGCTCGTTATATTATAAGTGGAACTGACTTAGAAGATGATGAGTTAGATTGGTGTTTTCCACTCGATTCGAATGTACAAGATTTTCCATTGAAAGGAGAGTATGTAATATGTGTTAATTATTTAGGGAAAGTATATTATACACAAAAATTAAATATATTAAATTCTGTTAATTCTAATTCTTTTCCAGGTATAAGTAGTATGTATCTTGAAAAAGATAAATCAGTATCGGACGCCGAAGAAGTATCCGAGACTGGAATAACTAATAGAGCTACAGAAGGAATGTTTGAACCTGGAGATTATTTTAGAATAAATAATTCTATTAGACGAGTAAGACCAGAAGAAGGTGATATAATTTACAATGGTAGATTTGGTAATTCAATAAGATTAGGTAGTAATCAATCAAGTGGTGAAGGTTATGAAATATCACCAAATATTTTATTTAGAGCTGGTCAATTATTAGATGCTTCTAAATTGGGTGAAGGTGAAACAGTAGAAGATATAAATAGTGTTTACGCTAAACCAGTTGAGGAAGATATAAATGCTGATGGTTCTTCACTTTATTTGACTACAAATGAAACTGTTGATTTAACACCAGCAGCCGAATCTCAGACAGCTCCACATGAGTTTTCGGGTAGACAAATAATTCTAAATTCAGATAGAATAATATTTAATAGTAAGAATGATAATGATATACACGCGTTTAGTAGTAGAAATATAAATTTATCAGCTGCACAAAGAATTAATTTTGAGTCACCAATTATAAATTTAGGTGATAGGTTTGCCTCTGAACCTGTATTAAAAGGTGATGCAACGATAAGTTTGTTGACTGATATATTGGATGCTTTGAGTATAATGGCCAAAGGACTAGGGGGAGCAAAATATAATAACGCAGGTACTGTACAGGATTTAGCTATGGTGAATATACCAGCTCGTAAATTGAATAGAAAAATAAAAGAGATTAAGTCAAGTTTAAATAAAATAAAAAGTACTCAAGTTTTTACAATGTAAGGAGATTAATAATATGGCTATAGATTTAACACCAATTGTTGTAGCTGCTTTAGATAGAGTAGGTACTGTTTCTGGTAGAGTTGGAAAGGTTTTGAATGATACGTATGCAGGTGTAGTAGATGGGACAATATCAGCTGATAAAGCGGTACAAAAAGTTAAGATAGCTTTAAAACAAATAGAGAAAGCAAGAAAAACTCAAAAGACGGTAGAAACTGTTGGTGAAACTGGTGAAAAACTAGGTGTAGGACTTGAAGCACAGGATGCAGCACAAAAAGCTAATCCAGCTACTGGTCCACCAGCCATTGTAGCAGAACTTTTAGCTGAGTTAAAAAGTGCAGTAGGTAATCTTCATATTATGGCAATGATAATAGAAAATGAAAAAGAAGCTCAACAAATAGAATTAGAAAAAGCTGAAAAAACTGCAGACAAAATAATGGATTATGTAGAAGAACGAGAGAGAGGTGAAATATGAACACTAAACGGTTAAAAAGAGTAATTCAAGAAATAGTTCGTAGGGAGGTTAAAAAAGAAATAAATAAAATATTTATTAAAGAGAATTCTAATACACCTCAAATTAAACCCGAGCTTATAGAAGAATCTAACTCTGAAGATAGTTACACACATTATACAGAGAATGAGACTTTAAATAAAATATTAAATGAAACTAAAGGATTTAATGAGGTAAAAAAGACACCAGAACAATTTGAGGAATATCCATCAGTTGGTGGTGGACCTTATGATACAAATAGAATGGCAGAACTTTTAGGGTATGGTACAAGAGCTACAAATGACTCGAAACAAAATCAACGAGAGTTTAATGCTGTAAAAACATTAAAAGATGCTAATGTTAAAGTAGATGATGTTCCAGAACATATTACAAATGCTTTAACAAGAGATTATAGTGGTTTGATGAAAGCTATAAAAGATAAAAGATAGGAAACCATAATGGCAACTAGTGCAAGAGAAGTAGATTTAGACCCAGATAAAAAGGTTGGATTGACATTACCATTGGGGAGAAGTTCTCAAGGATTTTTTAATCAATCAAAAACGACACTTGAACAAGTTAAACACAATATTGTAAATTTGTTATTAACATTTCCTGGTGAAAGACCTGGAGAGCCCGAATTAGGTTCTCGTTTAAGGGAAATAGTTTTTGAACCAATGGATGATGATATAGCTGAAAAAATAGAAGAAGAAATAAATAGTGTTATGGAACGTTGGTTACCTTATATAAACATAGGAAGTATTGATGTTAACTTTAGTGATAGATTAGAAAATACCGTAGATGTAAGTATGGTGGTGAGTGTTAGTTATGATCCAGAAAGATTTGATGAGATTAACATATCATTAAGTGGTGTAGGTACAGCGGGTGGTACAACTGGTGGTGGGGGTAGTATATATTAATAGGAGAATAAAATGCCAGGACCGAGACGAGATGTAAAGAGAGATGTAAAATATCTTAATAAAGATTTTAGTGGTTTTAGAAATGATTTAATAGATTATGCTAAAACATATTTTCCAAATAGTTATAATGACTTTAATGAAACTTCACCTGGAATGATGTTTATAGAAATGGCTTCTTATGTAGGAGACGTTCTTTCATATTATATAGATAATCAATTCAAAGAATCATTACTGGCATTTGCTGAAGAGAAAAGAACAGTATATGAAATAGCACAATCACTCGGATATACACCTACATTATCATCACCATCTACTACAGATATAGATTTATTTCAAACAGTTCCTTCGACTGGAACAGGTGACAGTGTAAGACCAGATATGGATTATGCCTTAACATTATCGGCAGGAGTGGAAATACAATCTTCGACTACAGGAAAAACATTTAGAACATTAGAAGATGTAAATTTTAAATTTTCAAGTTCTTTAGACCCGATGACAGTAGATATTTATGAAACTTCAACTACAGATAATACACCTACAAAATATTTATTGAAGAAAAGTACAGAAGTAGTAAGTGGTGAGATAAAAGAGGAAAATCATACTTTTGGTTCTGCGACTCAATATGATAGTTTAGTGTTATCTACACCTAGTGTGGTTGAAGTAATTAGTGTGACAGATAGTGATAATAATACTTGGTATGAAGTTTCAACTTTAGCTCAGGATACAATTTTTGATGAGATGGAAACAAATTCAAGTAATGACCCCGATTTAGCACAATTTTCAGGTGAAGCAGCGTATTTATTGAAATTAAGAAAAACTCCTAGACGTTTTGTTACATTTATTAGACCAGACGAAAGAGTAGAACTTAGATTTGGGGCAGGTGTTTCAGATAATCCTGATGAAGAAATTGTACCAAATCCTGATAGTGTGGGTAGTTCTTTACCAGGTGGTACTAATAAATTGGATTCATATTTTGACCCGTCTAACTTTCTTAAAACTAGAACTTATGGATTAGCTCCAGCAAATACAACTTTAACTGTAAAATATTCTTATGGGGCAGGTGTAGAAGATAATGTACCACAGGGTGATGTAGTAAATATATCAAATATTTCTTATGTTATAGATGATACAGGACTTAATGCTGGACAAGTACAAACAGCAAAAGATTCTGTAGCAGCTACAAATCCAGAACCAGCAACGGGTGGTAGAGGAGCTGAGTCAATTAAAGAAGTCAAAGATAATGCTTTAGCTTATTTCCAAGCACAAGGTAGAGCTGTTACAAAAGAAGATTATATAACAAGGGCTTATGCACTACCACCTAGATATGGTAATATAGCAAAAGCTTATATAGTACAGGATGAACAATTACAATTGTCAAGTATAAAGGGTGAGGTAACAGATGCTGCGGCACTCGTAGAAGAGGAGCCGAGTGTAATGACACCCGAAGATAAAATTATTAATGTACAAGAGAAAGCTCCAACTAAAGGTGTAGCTCGGAAACCACCTAAACCTGAGCAGTTCAAGAAGAGTCCTGTTATTCGTAGACCCAGACTACCAAATCCTAATAGGTTAAGACCTTCTGCTGATAGTCCTAGTACTGGACCACCACGAGGTATTGGTGGTACAAGTCGTGGTAGAGCGGCCAGGTCATTGGTGAAGAAAGCTACTTCTGCACAGAGAAAACGTGGTGGAGTTAGAAGGAGTAAACGTAGAGGTCGTCGAAGCAGCCGAGGGGGTGGACCACCACGTAATTTAGGGTAAAGGAGAGTATAATGCCTGATGAAGAAAATGTAATAACGAGAGTACCAAATCCACTAGCATTAAATATGTATTGCTTGGGTTATGACCATAATAAAAAACTTGTAAATTTAAACCAAGCTGTAAAAGAAAATTTACAGACATACTTCGGTCAATATAGAATGGTTACGGATGCTATTAACATTAAAAATGCATACATAATTAATATCGGAGTACAGTTTAATATTATGACACGTGTAGGATATAACAAACACGAAGTAGTTTTAAAATGTATTCGAGCTGTTGAGAATTATTTTGATACAGATAAGTGGCAGATAGGTCAACCGATTGTAATAGCAGAGTTAGTTTATAAAGTAACGTTGGTTGATGGAGTAGCTGCTATAGTAACACCAGAGGATGCTAAGGCTGATAAATCTGGTGATAGACCACAAATTATAATTACAAATAAATTTAATCCTGATAATGGTTATTCAGGTAATTTGTATGATATGGAAAATGCATATAGTCGTGGTGTTTATTATCCTTCTATGGACCCTAGTATTTTTGAATTAAAATATCCAGGTAAGGATATAGAAGGTAGAGCTGTAGGAGATTTATAATGCATTATTTTGAATTTGCACAAAAAGACGCTACTGTTTATGAGGCCTCTGCTACACAGAGTGCTAATACAGGTCTTGATGAAATTTTAGAAATTAGAAAAGATATGAATGAAGCTGGTACGGTTGTAAATGTATCAAGAGTTTTAATAAAATTTGATTTAAGTTATATTTCTGCATCTCTTGTTTCTGGGTTAATTCCCTCAAGTACAAGATACTATTTGAATTTGTATGATGCAAATCCCAAAGAGTTGACTACTAGTGATACATTGTATGCTTATCCAATTAGTCAAAGTTGGACTATGGGAGGTGGACGTAGGTATGACCAACCATTAACTACTGAAGGAGTATCTTGGAGATACAAAACAGGTGAATCAGCAGGTGACCAATGGGTGAGTGGTTCTAATAATACAGGTGGTACTTGGTTTAGTGGTAGTTCGTCCAACTATGGTTTAGAGTCATCACAATCATTTGACCATGAAACAACGGATATGAGAATGGATGTAACTCACGTGGTTAGTAATTGGATATACTCAGCGTCAGCTTATCCAAACGAAGGATTTATTGTCAAGAGAAGTGGTAGTATAGGTAATCTAAACGCTTCAGCTTCTGAAGGTAGTAAAAATAGATTAGGTCATTTTTCATTCTTTTCGAGGGACACTAATACAATATATCCACCCAAGTTAGAGGCTATGTGGGATGATTCTAAATGGTCAACAGGTTCATTATCTCCCTTAACTGGTTCTGCTTTAGAAGAAGATTTATTCTTATATATGAGAGCTTTAAAACCCGAATATAAAGAAGATAGTAAAGCTAAGTTTAGGGTATTCGGTAGAGAAAGATATCCACAAAAAACTTATTCAACTACTTCACAGAATTTGTCAGTTAAGTATTTACCAAGTGGTAGTTGTGCTTATTCTATTAGGGATGCTTTAAGTGAAGATGTTATTGTACCTTTTGGTACAGGCTCGAAGTTAAGCTGTGATGATTCTGGTAATTATTTTAATATGTGGTTTAATGGTTATCAACCAGAGAGGTATTATAGAATTTTATTTAGAGTACAAAGTGGAAGTGGAACAGTATCAGAAGTAGATCAATATTTTGATGAAGACTTTGAATTTAAAGTTGTAAGATAAAATGCCATATACAAGAGAAGAAATCCTCAAGTCAGACAGGTATAAAGATATATTAGAGTCGGCTCGTAAGGAAAGACAAACTAAATTACAAATAGAATATCAAAACATGAGTTTGTCTGGTTCTCGGGAGGGAGCAAGTCCAACTACCCGTTTAGAAGATGGTACTATCTTATCTTACCCAGCTGATGAAACAGAAGATGGTGCGAATTTTAAACAAAGTACAGGTGAGTTTGTAAAGGTAGATAAAAAATCTTATACAGTAGATTCTGATAAACTTACGGATGTAATTGATACTAAAATTACTGAACTGACTACATCAAGAAAAGCTTCAATTACTGTAGAAGAATTTTTTGAGCAATATGAATTGTTGAGGGATGAGATAATAGAAGAGGGAGAAAATTCACATAGATATTTATTTGATTCGAGTGCAATATATCTTGATATAACGGACAACGAGTTAGAAGAATTAAAGAGGTCATTGGAATCACAAATAGCACAACTTGCGGAACAACAAGCTCTACTAACAGCACAGATAGAAACACAAGCTGAAGATATAGAAGAAGATAACGCTTATGAAGAATATGTAGCTGGTATGTTAACTTGGAAGAATAGTGCTACTCCTTACAATATAGCTGAATGGA
>Ga0208156_1000302_pt1 | contig 21246 bp, 12 predicted proteins | sample 1_EtaG_FD_184073 | JGI IMG/M metagenome (GOLD analysis project Ga0208156, IMG submission 184073) | Marine viral communities from the Subarctic Pacific Ocean - 1_ETSP_OMZ_AT15124 metaG (SPAdes) (version 2) | ecosystem: Environmental > Aquatic > Marine > Oceanic | place: Pacific Ocean | collected...
TGTAGGTGGTTTTAAGGTTCAATGCAAGACCAGGGCTAGAATAGCTAAGTGGATTAAAGTTCCTGAATCCTGCGATGTGACTGCAGTAAAGGAAGATAGGGGAGATACATTCATTGTAATGCGTTACAATGATTGGTTAGACTTAATAAATATGATAGGAGAATAGATGGATAATAAAACTTATGGACTTGGAGGAGTAGTTCTTGGAGCTTGGGTTGGAAAAGCACAAGTAGATAATGAACAACAAAGGTTTATAAGATTAAATATATTCCCTTTTAGTATTATGTTTATAATTAACAATGTATCTTCATGTTTCAGAATACATATACTTAATTATATTAAGTTATCTCTAACTATAGAAATAGACTAATCTATGATGGAAATTGACGGAGAGAGGAAAGCACTTGTGCAGTGGTATATTTAGATGTTTTTGGCTTTTTTTGTAATCCTATACTCCTCCTAGCTGTCTTTATCCAACTGCTTGGGTAAAGAGCAAGCCAATGTCTAAGTAAATCCACTCCTCTTCCGTCACGTAATGCAGGAAGGATCTTATGTCTAAATCTACCATATTCAGTACTGTATTGATAATCAGTATATCTTCTACTATCTTCAGTATCTAAAGTATAATCTATATTACCTAATAATCTTCGTTTCAAAGGAGTGTCAAGTTTTGTAAGACCACTTGTAATACTCCAATATTTCAAATGTCCTATAGTTGGACCAGTAAATTCTGATAATAATCCAAAGGTTGCCTTTTCTTTACTTCCCTCTTCAACAATATCTTTCTCAATCCTGTATAATCTATTTATAGTTTCATTTTCAAGCATGTTATTTAAATCAACATTTAATAATATAGATCCAAGCTGTATCATACCAAATAAACCTGCATATCGCATAGCGTACTGCATTTCTGGAGAATCCCAAGCTTGAGCTTTAATAGACTGTCCTGCTCCCTTTAATTCTTTTATATGAGTTTCTAGTAGACTCATAGGATAATGCATTAAATGAAATGCTACTTCCTGCACAAGCCCCTTAACAGGACGCTTTACAATAGCCACCTCTCCAATTTCATCTACAATAAGACCATCTCCACGAACATACTTACTTTTAGCAAAAGGTGCATATTCATATGCCCACCCATTTACCATTTTTAATGCAAAGTTTTTAGCAAATCTTTCTCTATCAACAGATGTTAAATTGCTTGTATCCTTTAATTCTTGATACTTATTGATAAATGAAGTTCTAAACATGAAATTTCTTTGACCATTCTCTGTCCATCTGTGAAACATTAACAACCCACCAAGAGTCTTATTTCCAGCAGTCTCAATTATATCCCTTACTCTAGTATCTTTATAATAATACTCTTGATCATGCTCATTAAATACTAAATCACTTTGTTTATACTTATCTCTACCAATGAGACCTTCCATTAAAATAGCACTCTCCTTAGGAGTAAATAAGAACCCTGCTTCCGTTGCTACTTTATCATAGACAGCCTTTATCTCATTATCCTGATACCCTCTCTTTGCAGCAAATATTGCTCTTGGACCTACTTTAGACATATAGTGAAGTACACTGGCTGCATTCTTCACACCACCAGTTATGTTCAGACCCATAGTTCGTGCTGTTTGTAATCCATTTATAGTTCTTACCCAATCCTTAACCCATTGCGGCCTTTCTGCAGCCCCTGCAGGATTAGCAACAGAATATTCCTCTATAATAAAACTCCTCAATCCTTTTAAAAATGGAGTAGTTCTATTTGGAATACTCTTCATTGCTTCAAGATATGATCTCTGTATATGCAAATTTTTATTAAATTGAACTGCATCCCTGGAATATTTTTCCAAAATAACATATGGATCCTGATCCCATAAAAGATTCAAATGACTATTTCCTGCCTTTACATTTTGTGGCATCTTGTTAACATTTGTTAATAATTTATCAGTAATTGTATTTAATTGTTCCAAATGACGAATAGCATCATTCCCAGTCTTTGCTGGAATAATCTTTTCAAGATTTACCTTAATATCGTGCATCGTTTCAAGTGTAATTTTAGGATAGTAATCACCCCTTGCTATTCCTTCCTTTATTCTTTCCTTTGCTGCTTCTATTCTGTCTACAATAGGCTTTCTTTGATCAGAAAATCTAGAATACTTTATATCAATGACTCTTTTTAATTGATCTAAAGCTAACATATTAACCCTACCTAAATCATCCAGCATTTCATGCGATTTTCTAACAGCATTAACAATTCTTGGATTGTATTTAATTGTCTTTTCTATATTTGTTGCTGGATCTGTATACTTATATCCTTTACCTATAGCAATATCAAGTTCAGCAGGAACAAAAAACCCTTTATCATTTTTTTGCTTCTTACTGCCCATCTTCATAAGCTGGCGATATTCATTTAATAACTTACCATTGTCAGATCTAAAAAACTTTTCAACCTCAGCATGAGCTGTAATTTCAAGATTCTCATCCCTTGCATCAAAAATCTTTTCTCTAATTTTTCTAAAATCTTTATAGCTTTTATTACCAAAAAGCCTACTTCCCTTTCCTTTGTCTATATGAGCTTTTAAGATTATATCTTTAATATCCTGTAGATAGGATTCTACATAAGATATCTTATTTCTTTCATAGTTCTTAGCATTTTCTAATGCTGTTAAGAACTTATTAGATGAAGGATCTAATCTTGCCAAACCTCTTGGTACTGCAAAAATACCAGCTATATTCCTAAACTTTCCTCCAAGATCTTTATTAAACCCATTTATAGCTACCTTTAATCTTCGTAACTGCCTATCAGTAAAATTCTGTTCTGGTACCCATGGAAAGTCTAGAATATCTCTTGCAAAACTCTCCAGACCATCTTCTGCCATTTTTTTATCAAGAAGCCCATTTTTACTAGAATACCTATTCTTAATATTTGTTTTAGATGCCCAATAATCAAGCATTTTTGACATTCTTCTAGCATTCTTATCAACATCTACAGAGGCTGATTGTACTTCATTACATCCTACTGACATTATTACTCCTAAAAGGTTTCAAAATTTGATGTGTAGGGTAGGGCACCTTTTTAAAATAGGTTTGAAAATTCAATATATATGAGTTAACTTTTTCGTTAACTTTCATTTTCCACATCCATACTCTTTAATGATTTCATAGTTAGTATCTGGCTCACGAAGATTATAATCATAATGTAAACTCTCCTTACCACTAGGATCAAACTTTCTTACTAACCTTCCTCTCCCAAGAAAGAAACGCTTCCTATATCCACTAAGAGTAGGATTATGGTACCAATCATTTATTAATATATCTGAAGTAGAATCTACAAGCCTATCCCAATCAGTAGGGCCCTCCATTCTCATCCTGTTATATTCCTGAGTTCTGTTTTCAATATGACCTGTCCTTCCATCATATATATTATTCATATCCCTTATCGTAGTACCCATTAATATATCTGCATCATGATTAAACTTACCTGCATTAGTACCACGAGCTGGATGGGGTCTACCTAACCAATTATATACAGACTCTATAAGATGTACATCTGCCTTGTAATAAGGCATCTCCCTGCTACCATCCTTATAATATACATTCCTCTGTATTTGAGGCTGAATTACATAGTCAACAAGATCTGCAAAGTTTTCTGGATTTCCATGCTTAGTAAAAAACTTATCAATTGCTCTCTCTGTAAAAATATTATTTCTATAGTAAATTTCTTGCTTATGTACAAGATCGTCCCTTACAGCTTCCCTGGCTCTACTATAAGAATTAGTTACATGCCTTCGTAATTGATCTACATCCTGTATGAAATCATTAAGTTCAACTGTCTTAGTATTCTCATTATAAAAAAAGTCCTCAGTTAAAGACCCAACTCTTGTTGCCTTTGCAAGTGCTCTATTCCATCTAGCTTCTGCATCATTTATTGATACAAACTTTGCAGGTCGCTTATCTATAATATAAGTACTCCCCTTCATTAGCCTGGTACGTCCTTTCATCTTAACAGTACCTACATATTCTAAAGTCCCCATATATTCTTTAGAACCTTTTTTTAGATCTGCCATACTTACTTCACCATCTACCCTATAAAGATTCCCATTTAGATTTAATCTTCTATATTCCCATACTGAATTATCGTCAGGCTTTGATTTTGGTATAAATTTCATCACTAAGTCTTTATCTTTTCTAAGAATAAGATCTTGAGCCAGCTGTCTATCTAAAACATTAAGTACCTGCTTAGTTATCCCAATATTATCCTCAGCTCTTTCTATCTTATTTAGATCAGGAAAGTTTTCATTACGTAAATGTCGCAAGTTAGAAACAGCTCTCTCATGCTGACTGTTAGCTAAAAACCTTAATATCCCTCCCTGATTAGCCTTAAAAATACTTCTTCCTCCCTCAATTTCAGTAAAAACTCTGTCTGATTCTATAACTTTGTCGTATGCTTCATTTGTTATGTCCCCGAAAGACATCATGGTTTCAACTTTATTTCTTAAGCTCTGGTAGTGTTTAAATATTGTACCATTTTTCTTACCAGCAGCATACTTACCATCACTCTCATAAAATATTGGATTTTTAGTAGCTTGATCTAATATATATCCACTCATACTGCTCTGAATACCAAGAGTATTTTCAGCAGTAAATCTTTTAGATTTAGTGTTAAGAGGTATAAAACCCTTTCTTAAATCATTAGTTATATCACTTAAAACACGTGTACCTACTCCAACATCTCTATAGAAAAACTTCACAACATCAGAAATCATTTGATCAGCTTCAGCATTATTATCTTCCCCACCTCTTTCCCTAATACGCCTTGCATTCCCAATGATCTCCCTAATTAAAAATCTATCAGGGTTTTTAAAAAATCTTACGATATTATCCTTGTTTCTTCTAAGCTCATCTGTTGTAGGCTGTCTTCTGCCAGCTGCATCATATATATCATTGTCTATTCTTCTTGCTTTACTTAGAACTCGATGCATTATATCAAACATCGATCTCTCTAATGCAGTTGTTCCAAATGTATCAGTCTTCCCTGATCCTTCAAGAAAACCTCCTGTTGGATGATGTTTGCTAGGTTTCATTTCTCCTGACGGAAGTAATCCATACATAAAATAGTCTGAAAGCTTTTTAAGAGTATTTAACTCAGTTGTCATTTGCCATATATCTGCTGATGCTTGAAACATCTCACCACTCCTTTGGAAAATACCTAAAGCATCGTCAGCACTAGCAAGAAGATCATAGTTTTTCTTATTAAAATCTTCCTTTACAAAGGACTTTTTATCCAATTTTATTCCTGAGTTTAAAAGATAACTCAAGGTTCCTTTCCTTGATATCACACCAGCTAAATATCTTTTCTTTAAAGTAACATTATGAGCCACCTTATCAAAGCCTACAGAGCCTGCATCTGTCCCAGCAACACCAGTATCACCAAAACCAAACATATCCATAGCCTCATAAGAAACCTGCTCTAATGGTTTATAATCTAATATGTCTCCCATGTCATCAACATAATCTTTTAGCATTCTCATTGGAATCTTTAAATATTTATAGGCATGGTCACCATCATGATCTCTCTGCAATGTTACACGCAAATCAAATGAATTAACCATAGTAAGACCAGCCATATCAGGATTCAATATCCTTCCAATACGCATCAATGGTTGATCTTTTAACATCTTAGGTATAGCATTCATACTCATACCAAGCTGCATGTCATACTTCTTAGCCAGCTTTATAAATTTCTTCTGTAAAGCAAACCCAACCTTCTCTGAATATCTTTTTTGTCTTGGAAAATTAGCACCTGACAATAAACTTATTAAATCATTAAAGTTCATATCTCTTGCACCCTTTGACTGATGTCGAAGATGCTCTAATACAGATTCCATTTCTTTACGTGCTTTAGAATTGACTTCATATCTCCCAGTCTTTTTATTTAATTCTCCAATCCATTCATTAGGATTAAGACCTTGAATTTGACCTAATGCTTTCTGTTCTATAACAGAGTTCTGAGTCTCCAAAAAAGAACTGTGCATTTCAAGCTTATTATTCTTATTATAAACAAACACTAAATCAAGACCTGTTTTTGGATCCCTTCCTATGAATGGAATATTATGCATATTTCCAATCTTCTCTCTGGATAATGCATCTGATATGGTTCCCTCACCATATTGATAAACACTTCTAGTTTCCCACCTCATTGGCTGGTCTTTTAAAGGTACACCAAATCCACCTTTTGGATCAAGATTTTCAAAAGTAACATAAGAAGGATTTCTTAGAGTGTTTAACATATCTGGTGCAATTATACTCTCTTCTCCATGCATAGTAGGTCTTCTGCTGAGAATAGTATAAAACTCTGACTGCAACAATCTCATTAACGGTCTCTGAACTAACATATTCCCTTCTCTTGCACCAAAATTAATCAACTTTTCAGTTAGAGTATAATTATCTTGTGTTAACTGCTGTCCTGCTTCCTCTTCTCTAATCTGGTACAAAGCTTTTAACAGATTACCTTTAGCAAAATATTTCTGACTGTTAACATTTCCCATCTCACCAATTAACTGATCAATTTTATAAAGATTTTTAGCCTGCTTTAAATGTCCAGTACTTTGAAAGTCAAACATAGAAGATGAATAATTAACCCCAGGATCTGAATGTGTAGTAAATGCCACTCCTATACTTTTAAATGGTATATTAAACCAATTAGCACCTGTCATCCCAGTCAATGGATCTTCAAGTCTAAGCTCCCAATTAGGACTTAAAGGTGTAGATGCATCCAGAGTAAATGGAGTTACCTTTCCACGGTTTAAAGTTTTTGCAACAGACTTACCAACCAATAAATCAATCCCCAATCTATCTAAAACCTTTGATACCTCTGGATGAAATATAGTAAAACCCTTACCAAGTACATCATTGTCCATAATGATAGTCTTCATTCCATTCCAATCTCCACCACCCTTCATGTTCTTCCAAGAGGCATGTGTTCCAGTACTGGCAATCTTATTACCATCCAGAAAGAAAGATTCAAGACTAGGATACATTCCACCATCAATATTTTTGACAAAATTCTCTAGTATCCTTCTTCCGCTTGAGCCTTGAGGAAGAACTGTAGACGCACCTTCTCTTTCCATGGAAACAATATTCCTATTTCTAAAAACATGGTCACCAGTTTTTGAATCTATCTCATCATTCATAACCCCAATTCTATATCCGTCTCGTAACGCTCTTCTGGCACTATTTCTAACTGAATTACCTGGACCATTCTCAGCCTGCCATTCCAATGCCTGCCTTGTCACCTGAGTTGAAGTTCCACCATCAGTTAAAAAGCCTCTCTTAAAACTATCAAATTCTAACTTACCCCTATCAGTATCCATTTTATTCATCATTTCATCAAACATAGGACCCATTGTTCTATTATAATGAACGAATAACATCTTTAATCTTAATGCACTATTAGAACTATCTTGATTTAATAAATGTGAGAAACCCTTTTCTAATGCTTCTTGTCTTTTAGTATTCCCAACAATTTTTCTGTCGTACTGAGCAAATTTTTCAGCGTACAGTGTACTAAAATCATCATGAAGAAGATCAATATTTTCTTTATCTTTTGGAAAAATAATACGCAATCTGGGACTTAATCTCATATATACCTTACTGCTTGTTTTACTCCCAGTCTCATCATGCTTAAACTCTTGTAAGTCTTCAATAGTTAACTTAAAAGTTGAATCTCTTAACTGTTGATAAGTCTTATCTAAATTTGTCATGTCCACAGGTATACCATTATCAACAATATTCTGCAGAATTACCCAATTACCATTAACATCCATGGAATCATCTAAATTAACAGTTCTATTCTTAAGCTTCATTATCCCATTTAGTATAAAGAATGAATACTTTTTGCCTGGATGGTTAGAGACACCCTCCCTATCAAGAGCTCTGGTAGACAAAGAATATCTTGTTGGCTTAGTCTCTAATTTCAATATGTCATGATCTACAGTAAACACTTCTCTATTTATTCTTCCAAATATTGACTGTAACAAAGGCAAAAGTTCCTTTGTTTTAAACTCATCTATTGCTTCATTTCTTTTAGTCGTATCTGAATGTTCAGCTCTAATATCACTATATATTGTATCTTCAAGAAGATTCCTAAAATATGTAACACGATTTATCCTTGTTGGGTTTGTAACATCATCAAATGCTTCAGAAACATTTGAAACAAACTCATTATTTATTTCATTAGGATTATCAAGACTTCGTATTGACTTATACTTTGACAATATCTCTTGAAAACTTATTGGTCTTTCATGTCTTAACTGTTCATTATGCATACGATCCAATATATCTACAGAAAGATTGTCATAAGTATCCTGATGAGTATTATACCTCCCCATCTCCTTGACAACTGCATCTATTGCAACCTTTGCATCTCTCCAGTTACCAGTCTCATTAAAAGTATTAACCAACTCTTGTAGTGGTACATCTGTAGAAAGTTTATTCTTTAGAAGAGCATGAAATTTAGAATTTAATTTATTAAACAGTTTCTTACCATCTATAGCAGATATATTAGGATCAGTACTTGTCACTTGATTGTGTATCTTTACAAGCAAACCATCTAATAATGTCTTTGCTCCAAAATCTATATTCATTTCCTCTTGAAGCATTTGATCAAAAGAATGTACTATCTCTCCATACCTGGCTAAACTTGCTTGTCTTTCAGGCAAATCCATCCCCCTTAGAGCTCCTATCCCTTGCTTTAGAGTTTCTACCAAATCTCCTAACTCCTTAGCTTTCTCTGGGCTAAGCTTACCTTCTGCCATCAATGTTCTATATATAGTATCAGCCTCAACTAAAGCATCATCTAACTTAGTCTCATCAACTGTTTTTCTAGCACTACCAACTTCATCTTGAATTGATTTAGCTAGATCAGTTAAAGTACGTATATTCAATACTAACATCCCATCTTTACCAAGACCTGCCAATGTACTTTCAATATTATCTACAAAATCTTTAATCTTACTGTTAGTTACTTCTTCATGAATAGCAATCCATTCTTCCAATTTAGCATCTTTAGGTCTACTATTAATTTCACTAACCATTTCCCTCGTAAAAAGATTCTTCACTCCTTTAACTGCAACCTTTACTGCCTCAGCACCTGCTACACCTTCAGGGGTTCCGTCAAAATACTCTTCAATTGCTTTCTCAGTTGGAAATTCAACTCTCTGAATTCTATCAGTAAGCTTACTAGTTATAAGTCCAGCCTCCCTGGCTCTTTCAAATGCAGTAAAGGCTAATTTATTTCCTCCACTAAATAATCTGGCTGTAAAATCTTCAATACCTTTGCCATACATATCTAATTGATAGTCATGTGGAAGTCTCTTCCATAGTTTTGTTACCTGTTCTGCAATTGAAGTAACTTCACTAGATGATATCTCTCTCTTAGTAACAGCAGATTTATCACCACTAATATTTTTAATTAAATCATATACTGGCTGTATAGCTTCCAAAGCTTCTGCATCCTTACCAACAATATCACCTTCAGTCTTACCAGCAACTTCATTTGCAAAAATATTTTCATGAAGCCTGCCTCTCACACCAAAAACATTTAGAATACCTTCTCTTAGAGTAACATTAGCCTGCTTATCAGTTGGAGCATTAGTAACAATTTTATATAAATCATCCTTAGCTTCAATACCACCAATAACTTTTAGACCCCTTAGAAATATATTTTTTCCAAAGCTCATAATATTATTATGACCAACATGCTTTCTATTCAAGTTAATTAGATGGCCTTCCATTCTTTCTCCAAGAGAATTATCATATTCTGTCAAAGACATTCCTCTTTTACTTGCTTCCCTGTCTATACTTACTAGATCATCTATTACATCAATGCCTAACTCAGTAGAGTAATGTGAAATAACCTCCTGAATTTCAAATAAATTCGGCATGTCTGTTTTTCCATTATCAGCACTACTTAACTTTTTAATATATGCTTTTGGTTTTTGTCCTGGCTGACCACGATCTAAACCAAATGGAATTCCATGAGTTGATGCAAGGTCTAAAAACATATCCCAATAATCTTGTGAAATCTCAGCAGCTGCTTCTTTACTTAATAAAACTTGAAGCTCCTCAGACTTTATATCATCAATAGATTTCTCACCTACCTTAAGAATACCCAAGCTATCCTTCAACATATCAAGAGCTCTGGGATTCATCTCTTCTATCCTTATAGGTTGAAAATTTATATCCTGAGACTTCTTGAGTACATTATAAGCAGCAAGCAAATGTTCTACTTTCTTATATTTATCAGGACTAATAGTCTCACCATTATTTCTCCATTGAACTTTATCACCAATAAAAACTCCATCAAAAATTTTCATTACGTCTTCAGATACAGGACTATGTCCATAGACAACTCCAAACTGATTGATTAAATCCTGTTCTTTCATTACATTAAGTGTTGAAGAAAGTTTTGAATGATCAACTTGAAGGTATCTTAATGCTGCTTCCATATCTCCATATTTATCTGATATATATCCTCTTTTTCCTGCATGTCCCCAAGCACCTCTTCCTTTGGTCATTAATGCACCCATAAACAAATGAGCAGATAACTCTTGAGGAGCCATACTATCAAAAGCTCCATTAGACATAGACTGCCAATTCATAAAGACTATACCTGTACCCATACGAGGAACTGATTGTATAAGATCTGAAAAGTAATTCCTTCTAAATCTACCAGTCAACTCTCTAGACACTGCAACTCTCATCTTATTTAATAAAGCAACTGCATGCTTTGTAGGCATATCATCTAACCTAGATAATATATCTGGTGCTCCATTATATGTTTCTCCCCCAACCGTCCAGAATCTACTGCCAAGCTTAGAGAAATTCTCCATATCCATGTGAGCTCCCCTCACATTAGTCTCTAAAAGATCCTTAACCAGCTTCTCACCACCAGCCATACCTGCTACTTTATTATAGTTAAGTCTTTTATACCTTGAAAAATAATACTGAATACCACGGCTTAATGATTCTTTTCCACCTAAGCCTATTCCTCTTATAAGTGGAAAACCTGCAGCCATTACAGCTGTACGTCCAGCTATATCACCATATTCCATAGATGTCCCATGCTGCATAGACTTAATTTTTTCTGTACCAAGAGCATGCAATCCCATATATAAATAATCATTAGCTGCCATACCTAGATACTTAGACATTCTTCCTGGGTCTCCTCTTCCAACAAACCTTGAAAGCCATTCTCCAGCATCATTTACATATCTTCCTTCTTTTAATCCACCAACAAATTTCTCAGATAAAACCCTACTACGCTGTTTAGCCATATCTATTCCAGCATCCCCAAGTATTTTCTCTATTATACCAGCACTCTGTGCTTTTAAGAAAACCTCAGAATTCCTAGCAGTCATTTGATCTGCATTAAGATCACGCAAACGAGAGATTGAATACTTATCCTTTAATTCACGTGGGATCTGTCTTTTAAGCTGGACATTCAGCTTCTTTTTTATTGCCGATGGGATGGCTCCCATTTCATCGAACTTATCTACCAGAGCTGTAGCTACTCTAGCATCTTTTTCCATTAAATCTTTTGCTGCCTTTCTTATATATCTATTTCCACCTAGAGCCTTAGTGGCAATTCTACCACCCTTGCCAAGTAAAGCAAATGGTCCTACAAAAGGTGCGAATAAGGAGAGTCCTTCACCAGTAACCCAACCAGCCTTCTCCCAATCATTCATGTCATCCCATTTCTTTTCTTCCTCTTGACCAGTAATATCTCTAGCCCACTTAAAACCGCTTGCTCCCCATGTTAATCCACTTACACCACCCCACATCAAGTTGCCAAAAAAATCAAGAGCAGCGTTCTCACTAGCAACTTCTCTAGCAACTGGAGTTTTAGCTAAAGGTATTAATCCACCACCAAAGAAATCACCCTCTCCTCTGGGGGTACGATCTCGATCTAATTGCTGCTGATAGTCTTCAAGAGTAGGCAGATGGCCAGGAACGTGTGCCATCTACGGAACCATTCTCCCACTTCGTATAGCACTTACAACTGAATCTGGCGAAGTAAAATCATTAATAATTTGATCCTCCTGTGTCTCAACTGGAGCGTCCTCAAATATAATATCAAGTAATCCAGGTATATATTGTGTAGCGTTATAAAGATCATAAGCAGTCGCAGCAATTCCAACAGCACCAGCTGCTGTTGACCATACCTCTGGAAATACAAAACCTGCAGAACTTACTCCTAATTTAAGAGCTACTGCTGGCATACGCTTAGCTACAAAAGTACCAACTTTTTGAGCAACATTAGGATTCATCAACCTCTTTGTTATATCTGCCCAAGTTTTGGCATCTTTTGTACCCATAGTTTTTGCCATTGCTTCAACAAGTTCTTTCTCTATTTTAATTGATGCTTTAGCAGCTGCAGTAGTAGCTTTTCTCTCTACTGCACTTGGTACAATTTTCTTAACATCCTTAAGCTGTGGATGCTTTCTTAATATTCCCTTAACAGTGCCTTTCTTAAAACCAGGTGTTTTCTCCATTACTTTTTTTATTACTGTCTTTCCTTTATATGCACCTGGAACTGCAGCATTTACCACTGTTTTATAAGCAGAAACACCAGCTTCTTCAATAAGTCTTGGAATAACATGATGTGCCATTCCTATCTTAACATTTGTCTTTATAAGATTAGCTAGAGCAGGAAGCCCTTTATAAGTACCCCAAGCTGCAGCTCCACCACTAACACCAGCACCAATATCTATGTATTTCTGCTCCAATCCAGCTCTACCTTCACCACCTGGAAGTGACTCAAGAAATTTTCTTCCTAAAAATGAACCAGCATCAGCTGCATGAGTTGCCATAGTAAATGCTATTCCTTTTGAACCTACAAACCTTGGAGCTTTATGTCCAAATGCTCTGAATGATTCTGGTAAAGCAGGTATTTTTTCACGCAACCTCAGTAGTTCCCCAGCTCCTATTGCTATTGCTGGTACCAAATAGTCTACTGTGCCTTCTTCAGGTTCTATAGGCTCTTCTTCACCACCAAGATCCCCACCACCAAGATCTTTAGTCTGACCAAATCCTTCTAAACCAAAAGATCTAGTATAAGCTCCTGATATATCTGGTTCTTCTAAACGGGTTAAAGAATCTTCTACAGCACTGCTTTCTTTAGTTGAATCACTTATAAACCAATTATCTTTCCATCCCATTTGTAACTCCTATTCTATATTTCTTCTAGTGACCAATGCCACCATTCTGTTTCGCTTCGCACCAATCCCAGACTTTCCATTACACTTGCTACCTCTGAACTCTTCATTTCATCAGTCTGTTCTAAATCAAAAGCATATCCTACAGTATGAAATGATTTATCTGGAGATGCCACTATAGGACCTTTCTCTCCACCAGCTAACCATTCATTATACTGCTTCTCTTTAACACTATAGTGCACAAAAGAATCACCAATCTGAAGATCTATTCCTTTATTTTTCAGTATCTCTTTTGCTTCTAAAAACTTTTCTGCCATTGGTTCTGCTAATCTAATCCTTGCTTTTCCTTCTGCCAATACGCTTGTAAAACCAGTGTCTGCAGTAACATCAACTATAGGATAATTACTTTCTACCAGTTTCTTGCGAAGAGCAACTACATCCTTTTTACCTTTTTTTTTTACACCTTTCAATAAAGAATAATAAACACCACGAACTGATGTTTTTATTTTCCCAGGTTTCATGTCTGGATATGTCTCCTTATAAAGACCTCTAATCTCCTCTTGTATTTTTTTATCTCCAAAAAAGAGATCTAAATTAGCTTCAGTAATATCACCAGGATACATAGATTTAAAGCTTCCTTCTATTGACTGTTCTAAAGTTATATCTTCCACAGAAATATCCTGCATCTTACCTGTATCACTATATCTAGGAAAGATAAACTGATCAGGCTTCGTCACATCAAAATTTAAATTATCCAATAAGTATTGTCTGAAATTTGCCCGCCCACCTTCATTAGCTTTCAAAGATGGAGAATTATATATCCTCTTCATCTTATTTGTAAATCTTTTCAAACCCATAGCATTAACACCTGTGCCTTCAATAAAACTTGAGAACAAATGATAAGTATTAGCAATTTCATTATAGTAAGGTTCCATGTCAGCACCTTTTTTTACGATACCTAGTTCAGGAGAAAGAGTACTTCCCAAGCTATAGCCTCCTTCTACTGGATATAAATTAACAGCTTTTTCTACAAGTTCACTCTCTCTTATTGCACCACTTTGCAATTGCATATTAAGAGCACCCATATCTCTCATAAAATTACTCTGTGCTAAAGTATTTTGTATAAACCCTACCTTTGATTCAAAATCTTTTTCAGTAACTATCCCTGCCTCAGTTCTAGCTTTTGCAGATAAAAGATTTAATGCTTCCATTCTTCTTTCACTAAACAACTGGGGATTTGTTTTTTTGTAATCTTCAAATAATCCTACTAATCTTTTTAGCTCTTCCCCCTCAGCTCCAGTAAACTGAGGAACAAGCACATCTCCTGTAAAATCTAAAGGTCCATACTCTGTAGCTGATTTACCATATTCTGGACTTGCAAGATTAAGACTACTACTTATTCCCTGCATTATAGCTATATCTTGAGATTTTTTATATGTAGCATCCTTTAATAATTTTGCCATCTCAAGCTGATCATCGATCTCACTTTTATACATACCAGTAATATCTGTAGCAACTTCCTCACGTCCACTTGAATACTCTGGATCATTTTCTAAATCTCTACCAAACATAGCAGCATAAGATCTCTTAGCAAGATCATAATTGCCTTTTATAGTTCTTGTTTCGCTACTAACATCTCTATACTTATCCACAAGTAAAGCCATTTCATATCTTTTTTCCTCAGATTTTCTATCTAATTCCTTATTAGCAAGATCTAATACCAGAGATGTTAAAGAATCTATACCTGCCTTCATGGGAGATTCTTGTATTACAACATTAGAAGGTAGATATCTACGTCTAGCTCTAGCCATTTTGATGTCCTAACTTTGTAAATATATTAATAAATGTAGATCCAAATGCTTTTGCAGTTGCATCCATTAAACCTGGAATTGTTGAGAATGCAGTTACAAACTTCTGTTTGTCTTCTTCACATAAATTATCCAACCCTTCCTCAGCATATCTATCTACCACTATACCAGACTGTATAGTATGAAATGGAATATCATAAACATGAAATGAAATACCATCAGAAAGATGAAGATTAAACACATCTGTATCTGGATCATCTTCCCTATATTCTAATGATTCAATCTGTACTGGTTTATATACAAACCCTAGATCTTTAGAGTATTCTCCCTGCATTACTATGTCCCCAACCTGCAGTCTCTCAAGTTCCATAACAGGATTTTCACGTTTAGTCTTTTCTGGATTAAGTGCTTTCCATCCATCTGCAGTCATTAAAGGATGTTCCTCAGTAAAAAACATAGCATCACTATTTATACCATACAGTTTTCTACTTCCCAACTTCATTGGTCTTAATTCAACAACTGTATGAATTCTATCACCCCATCCAATAATCTTATCTCCCTTTACAATATCTTCAATATTCTTGTATTCTCCATCAGACATCAATACTGGAGATCCAGCTACAAGACAACTATCTTGAAATTCATCACCACCTTCACCCAATCCAAATCCAACATCACCATACGTGACAGTGGTGCCAGTATAGCCAGTAGTGTCAGGCAAATCACTACCTGTTCCTGCTCCTGTATCTTGAAATTCATCTCCTGCTCCTGTTCCAGTTCCAGCTGGCCTTTCCCACTCATCCAGACCTAGAAAAGCATCCATGTCAGCTAAATCGATGAGAGCCTGTCTTAACTCTTCAGCATAATCTTCCCTTCTGTCATAAATATCCTCAGCTCTATCAATATCAGCCAATGCATATGATAGCCCAGCAGCATCATAAGACACACCAGCTTGTTCATATGTTTCGCCAGCAAGATCATACTTTGATCCTGCTATTCCATATGCAGTTCCAGCACTCTCATACCTTAACCCTGCTGCTCCATATGCAGTCTCGGAAGCCTTTCTAGCTATACCAGCTTGTTTATACCCTGTTTTAATCTTTTGTGCTGAAACACCAGCTTTCTTTTTTAAAGCCTTCTTCTGTCTTAACTTTCTTCCACCCATACGTTGACCTGCACCTGTCCATGCTTCCATAAGGTTTGTAGAAGCAGCACCTGCTTGTTCAAATATTGATCCAAGACCTCTGGAATATTCTCTACCAGCCATTCCATATACATCTTGAGCCTGTTCGTATGTCTCTCCAGCTAATCCGTATGCACCTAGAGCCTGCTGGTATGTATCTCCAGCTAACCCATATACTCCACCAGCTATACCATATATATCGCCAGCAGTGCTATATGTTTCTCCAGCTAATCCATATGCTTCACCAGCACCTACATATTCTGCTTCAGCAAAAGCTTCACCAGCAGGATCATATATAGGAAGCCACCCACCATATTCTGCAAGCCAAGCATCATCGATTTCACTTCCAGAAGCGTATTCTACTATTTGCTCAAGATTAGCTGGATCTGATCCTAAACTAGCATACCATTGTGCAGTCCCTGGTTCATAAGGACCAGCGGTAAGATCCTCAAATTCTAAATCTGGGATATCCCCATACGCATGACCTTCAATGTGTGGCATTATATATCTCCTCTATTAAGGTGTGTAAACTTCACCATAAGTTTCATCTTCATTAGCATACCCTGGATCTCCGAATCCAGATAAAAGATGTCCCCATCCTGTTCCAAGCCAATCCATTAATCCTCCCCCTTCATCTAACCTTTCCTCATCTCCTAACCCAGATAATCCAGCACTTTCACGATATCCTGCACTAACATCTCCTAATATAGTACTAACATCACCATATGGAGTAAGCATTCTCTCCCCAAAACCAGCTCCCTCTTCTCCAAATCCTCCCATACCTGTAGCTTCTCCAATTGTATATGCCTGAGCTCCTCTCTCAAGACCAGTCCATACATGCCCCCAATCTGCTGCTCTATCATATGAACTCAATTCTTGGTTCAATCTGTCTGCCTCACTAGAATAAAACTTACCTGGTCTTACTCTTTTACTTTCAGAATCAATCAATTCATCAGCTCCCCAAGAACCTAGTCCTCCCCCTACTGCTGCTCCAGCAGGACCAAAAAAGTATGCACCCACAACTGAACCAACAATCGAAGCTAGTGAAGTCCACCCTCCTTCCTCAGCTCTTGCCCTATTAGCTTCTGCAAGGTCTCGCTCTTTCTGAGCCCAGTCCTCAGCTGCGGCTGTAGCCAAATTTGCTTTATACATAAAGTTTCTTGCCATCCTAAACTCCTTTGTTTATTTTATTATGCAACACTTCCAACTGTAAGTGTTCCATAAGCATCCAATGCTATCAGCACTCCAGTTATAACAGCTGCTCCTGCATATGTATTAGTTATTCTAATTTTATTACCTCCACTACTATCTGAACCTACAGTTATAGAATTAGATGTTCCAATAGTAGTAGCAGTAGCATTATTAGTTCCAGAAGCAATATACACAAAGCCACAATATCTACCACTGTTTTGATGCATAGCTACTAAAAAATATCTGCCTGGGCCTCCTGTTGCAATATCACAATATTGATTTTCAGTTGCTGAAGGCATTTCAAATGGAACTATAAAACAACTCGCTGTTGTATTTGTACCTGTATCTGTAATCTTAAATATCTCATTAGTTGTAGAATCTTCCTGTACATTTAATTTTGTAGTAGGAGTAGCAATTCCTATACCTACCTGACCATTATGATCAACCTTAATCTTCTGATGATTAGGATGATTAGCATGCCTATCTGGACTCAAAGGTACAGAACTTAATGGAAGATAATGCTTTCTTCCTGCATATACAACTACCAGATGAAGACCACTGCCTTTGATGTTCTCCACTGTAATTGAAGAATTAATCTTAGGACCATATTTGGATATGTTAGTCTTTAATGATTCTCTCATGTTGAAAATTTATTTAATGGTCTAAATACAAACGAAGCTTCCGTAAAAGCTGCAAAATTTTCTAAAACTCTATTGCTTCCTACAAAATTCTCAGAACCACTTAGCCAACTAAGCTTTAATCTCAATGCTCGTACCTTTACACTCTCATTAGATGTAAAAGTAATTGTTCCAAACTCTCTGTCATGTGCATCATCTTGATCATGCTGATATGCTCCAGCAGTAAATTTGCTGGAAATATCTGTTCCATTTTCATCACATACCTTAGTTATTATACTTCCTCCCTCACCAGGATTTCCAGAATTGGTAGCCCCAATAGTTCCATGCAAAGAAAAAGAATATATTTTCTTATACCTAATTGGATCTCCAAAATCTATTGCTGGCAATATAAATTGATCATCTGCAAATCCAAGATAAGACCATGTATCTGTCTTTATTGAATACAAATGATGATAGTTACCATTCGTAGTTACGAAATATATAAATCCACTACTAGGATACCACTGTATGTCTCCAGTAACAACTGCCCTCACCCTTGCTTTGCCTATTTCTTTCAACTGTCCATCAAAATAATATACCTGTGAATGACTCCATATATCTCCTACAACCCAAACAACTGCCCTTCCACATTTTGCAGGTAGTTGATTATGACCACCATAATTAATTAAACCAAGTCCTTTATGTGTCTGAGCCACTACATCACCTCTAACATCATAAATCATGAAATCTTGAGACCTAGCAGCTGGATCACCCTGACTCCATAAGCATAGAAAATCACCTAATTCTATCATCCTGCTTACAAGCATATCTACTTCAACCCAATTATCACTAGGCCAAACATTAGGCTGACCAGGAAGTGATTTATAGATCCTTGTCCTAGTCCAACCTATTCCTACAGTAGCATATGTAATCATACCTACTTTTTGTTTCTGTCCATACCATTGCGGACTCTCTATTCCAACGTCAGATGGATACCCAGTATTCATTTCAAATGAAGCTGCTGTTGGAGCCTCCTCTATATCAATTCTATTAACAGTAGGAACTTCAGTAGTATCTATTGGTCTTGGATATATTTTATCTGTAGCATCATAATCAATTAATATAAGATCACATAAATGTATCCATCCAGTCTGTGAGGTTGATCCAGCTCCCGATACTTGAGAGTAATAAACTCTTCCACAAATATTCTCTTGATAGTCCTCATCCATAAATGGAGGATTTGTAGTTCCATTGTGTGTAAATGTAAACCTACCCTTAGCCTCTCCGCTCATATCTATGCCAGTACCACCTGAACCATAGAATGGCTGTAAAGGTCCTTCTTCTATTATACCATTTCCTAAGTCATGGCATACTGTATACTTAAAATTATAAGTGCCATCCATCCATGATAAATCATCTGTAGGTGTGCCAACATCACCTACCGCTATTACCAATTGATCATCAGCTGTCTCGCTATATCCACCAAGCCTTACATCCAAATTATTATCAGCATCATATATTTGATAATGTTGATCAGGTACAAATGCCTGGTTATCTCCTAAATCCTCATCAAGCCACTTAATCTTTCCTCCCTCATGAAAGCTACAGTTGTCGGCTAATTCTATCTGATTGTTCTTTAATAAATGATTTGCATCTGCATTTGAATTCATGCCACCAGAAAAATCCTTCATAGAGAAAGTCTGTCTAGGCATATGAATATATAACTTCTACATTAGAAATACTTGCAGTTGTTACCCATGAAAAATTAAGAATAATATATTCTAATGTATCCATTTTTAATTCCTCTTGTAAGCATAGAAAAGTTGTAAAGTGCCTGATGTCCCTACATCTTCATTATCTGAACCCCCTGCACCAAGTAGATCAACTACACTGTCACTTGGATTAAAAATAAATCTTACATATGGAGCATATACACCAGTTAAGTCAACTAAGTATACATGCACCCCTGTTACATCAGGAGTTCCATCTGTACTTATATCTACTGCACGTGACCAATTAGTTCCATTGTGTGATAGTTGATAGCCAAAGTGAACTCCTATATTAGCAAAAGCAACTTTCACATCAAATCCAGCAACAATAATGCTGTTTTCAATAGCGTTCTCAGCTGTTATAGATGCCCCTACAATTGTATCTCCAGTATTCGCCAACGGTGAAGTTGTAGACGATGTATTAACTGAATAAAGTCCAACTGCACTAGCAGAATACGTAGTAGCTGTAGTAAGTGCCATTTCTTACCTCCTTATAATATTATATATTATTAATTTGTCCATGAATTAATCCCAGTTTTTGTAAATTCCATTGTTACCCATCCAGTCCTTATCATAGGATAGAATGAATACCGTGCATAATCTGCATACCTCAAGAAACTTCCTCCCCTACAATACCATCTCCTATGCATAGTCTCCTCATCCCCATCAATCCTGATTGAATCAATAGGCTTTGTATATAGCTGATGATTATGTCCAAGAAAGAACACATCACCATCAGAATATACTGCTGCCATTTTATCTAACTCCACATCTCCATTCTTAGCTCCACTCTTCCCATGTCCTGATACAAGATTCCACTCTTTCTTATCGATGATAATCTTTGTATATCCTGGCAGCCTGTAGTACGGAACTTCAAGGCTCTCAGCCATAACCTTTGAAACATCAAACCCAAGAATATTTGCTGAACGTATGTAGTCATGATTTCCACCACGCACAAACAACAGCTTGTCAGCAATCTTTTCAATTTTCTTAATAAAGTTAATATGCTGTTCATCAGGTTCCATCTCCTGACCTCTCTGGCTGATCTTGTAATGAGGTGGTATGAGTTCAATATTGTCTCCATTTAAAAACCACCTTGCATCTGGATCTGAATATACTTCATCAATAAGATCATCAAACTTACTTTCATGATGTTCATTTGCTCCATAATGTATATCAGTTGCTGCATGTAACTTAATAGCCTTCTTTGATTTGAAGTATAAAATCTTGCCTGGCTTTATTTCTGAAGCTATAAATTCTTTGTCCAGAGAGTAAGAAAAGTACTTTCCACAGGAATTGCAAGACATTTCCTGCGTACCTGAACTTTTTATTCTGGTCCTTGTACCTCTTTTCCGAACACTCTCTGATCTGCAGTGCGGACATATCATATACTCTCCTAGTTATTTTTTTAACTCAAAGTGAGGGAAATCATCAAACTTATTATCCTTAACAGTCCAATCCTGA
>Ga0208156_1000303_pt1 | contig 21213 bp, 9 predicted proteins | sample 1_EtaG_FD_184073 | JGI IMG/M metagenome (GOLD analysis project Ga0208156, IMG submission 184073) | Marine viral communities from the Subarctic Pacific Ocean - 1_ETSP_OMZ_AT15124 metaG (SPAdes) (version 2) | ecosystem: Environmental > Aquatic > Marine > Oceanic | place: Pacific Ocean | collected...
TGCTGAAGGAGATGAAGAAAATCGAGTTTTTTATCTTGATCCTTCACAATATGGAGGCACATATAAGAGTCCTGCAATCTATATCGCTCCAACAAAGAACGAAGGATGGCTTGGGTTTGTGGAGGCACTGTTCCCTAATCTAAGTCCTTGCAAACCACAGAGTTCCGATTTGGTAGATTTCGGCCAAATTCAAGATATGATTGATGATATATATCCCCAAATCCCCGAAGATGAGCGTCTTAAATATGACCCAGATTGTGCGGTGGAAGTCCCTTATAATAGGATCTTAACGAGACCTTCAAGGGCAGCTATTCACGGTCTCATAATAGCTGCTATTAGAATGTATGCTAGTCAGAGCTTGATAAAATCTATGGCCACAATTACAAAGTTTGAACCTCGTTTTCCGCAAGTTTATAGTTCGATTTATGCTTCTTATATTGTTGAGGTTATGGAAAAAAGATTTAAAGACACCCAGAACGATTGGGCTGAATTCTTTAATCCTTTCAAGGATGAAGAATTTTGGTATGCATTTTTGGAACAATGTGTCCAGATGTATTCTGATTTAGTCGAACAAGATAAAGTTACCCCTTCTCCGATTGTCTTGGACGCTCTGTTTAGACTAAATGACATGCAAGAGATGTACGAAGAAGATTACCCCACCAAGGAAACACTTAAAGAAGCTAGGAAAACCGGGGACGCCACCAAGCTTCAATCTCTTAAAAGTTATAAATCTGACAAAGCTTTAGAAGCAGTTAAAAATACTGAAGAGGATGCTAAACTCGTTATGAAAGAGTTGGTTATCCGTGAGTTAAACTATATGGCTCCCAAATTTATGAAAAACTTAAAAAAACTTGATATGGCGCCCGAAGTACATGATTTGAATTACTATTTGCTTGAGAACCATACACAAGGTTCTTCATTAACCATTAATGAAAATATGAACGCTGATGGTTCAGTTCATCAAGAATACACCAACCTACCCACTTCGGGTGATGAACATTCTACAGACGGCGACGAGTTTTCGGTTTCCGAAACAACCGCTAATTCAATTTATTCGCGCGGCGACGAATATGAGGGTTATTATCACACATACATCAATGAGGAAGGACAAATAGTCTATATGGCCGACAAATATCATACAGATGAGCCTCATGATGTACTAACTCCGATCGCTACCGAAATCAGAGTTCCCATAGGAGATGTTGATGATTACAGCGTGACCGCTACCAGCGACAACCAAAAGCCTTTTGTGATTGAGAAATATATACTCATTGATGGCATTCGATATAGCACAAGTGCTGGTTTGTCAAGGGTTAAGAGTAAAGATAATAACTTAAATATATCCGATGAGTATCCAGGGACTTTGGAATTTGAATATGATTCTAATGGAAATATTATTGGTCTTACTGGGGAATTGGGCGTAAGACTGGGTTTGGCGTTTTCACTTGTCGAAACCGGCCAGAAATATGAGATAACCTCCGCAGAGATTGACGCTTTAGATGTTTCTATAGGAAAATTCAGAGGATTGGAAGGTAACTCCAAGGAACTATTGTGTCTCATTAATCATTTAAAGAGCGACGATAAATTCAAATTGCTAGCCAATTATGTTTTCCCTCTAAGTAAAATCGTCGCAACAACAGCGATTTATAACGAAATGGCTTTTGTTCCCTCAATTGGGGAGGTAACAGTAGCATCTGGTACCTCATGGGGGGGTGCCATGTCTAACGACTTCGCGATAAATGAAAAGCCTGGCGTCTATGCGGAAAAGGTGACCGCTGACGACGACGACGAACTTGTTATAGGTGTCACAACCAACACAGGAAACGAGGGATGGGCTAGTTATACCGATAGAAGGTCTGGAAACCCTGCTTGGCTGGAGTTTGATGAATGGGATGCTGTCGACCTAAAGAATTCTACGTTGAATCTTAAGAGATTGTTTAAGAAGCATTATAACTTTAAAGATTTCAATCCCACGGATCTGTTCCCACGCACGGGCCCCGGTCAACTCTATATGAATCGACTCAAGGGTTTCTTGAAGCCCGCGTCCGCAATGAGTCTTCTGCCACGCTGGAAAAGAAGAAGACTTCGATCAAATCCATTTAATGAAGATGGAGAACTCTGTGAAAAAGAATAATGAGCATAATTATAGTGAGGTAAACAAAATATGTCTTCTCTAAGTGTGGCACTCCCGTTACGATATAGCACAGTTGATGGCTATCAGATGAACAAAACTATTAAAAGGTTAATTAAACAAAATTTAAAAATGCTTTTATTGACAAATCCTGGTGAGCGCGTGATGGAACCAGCCTTTGGGGTTGGACTAAACACCTATTTGTTTGAAAATTTTGCAGAGAATGTGTATGCTGAAATCGATTCACGAATAAAGAAACAAGTGAAAATATATATGCCCGCTATATTGATTAGAAATATTGCTTTTTCTAGTGCCGATCCAGATGCTAACACATTGGGAGTTTCCATTGTTTATACAATTCCGAATATAGGCGCCCAGGATTTGCTAGAATTTACTATTTAGAAAAAGAGGGTTTTTTATGGCTGACGAACAAAAAAAGATAGTTCCTATCGATTATACGCACAGAGAATATGAAGGTATTCGCAAAGATCTACTTGATATAGCCCAAAGATCTTATCCTGATACTTTTCAAGATTTTAGCGAAGCCTCCTTCGGCTCGCTCGTTTTAGACGCCGTAGCATATGTTGGCGATCAATTATCTTTCTATCTAGATTATAATGTTAATGAAACGTTTTTAGATACAGCATATCAATATAACAATGTTATACGCCATGGCCGCGTATTAGGATATAAATATACGGGCGCCCCATCTGTTTATGGACAAATTGCTATGTTTGTGTTGGTGCCGGCTTCTGCGACTGGCATCGGTCCCGACACTAAGTATATTCCTGTATTAAAGCGTGGATCTAGATTTACCTCAGAGGCTGGTTTAAATTATGTTTTAATTGAAAATATTGATTTTGCCAATCCCAAGAACCCTGTGGTGGCTGCACAAATTAACGCAAGAACTGGCGCCCCAACTTATTATGCAATTAAAGCATATGGTAGTGTAGTATCTGGGTTTTTTGGTCAAGAAGAGGTTGTAATTGGATCATACGAAAGATTTAAGAAAGTTAAGCTTGGGGCAGCTAATATAGCAGAAATTATTTCAGTAACAGACACACAAGGTAATGAGTATTTTGAGGTAGGATATCTATCACAAGATATGATATTTAAAGAGGTTACTAACAATAACTACAAGAGCGATAATGTTCCCTCGATCATAAAACCTTATCTGGTTTCTAGAAAGTTTGTGGTAGAGCGTGATCGCAATAGTGCATTCCTACAATTTGGAAGTGGGAAATCTGGTGAATCAAACGTTGTAGCTGAACCACAAAGGGTGGCATTAGAAATTTTTGGTAAGAACTATGTGACTGACACAACTTTTGATCCTACCCGTTTGTCAAAAAATGAAAATTTTGGTATTGTACCATCAAATACTACATTGACCGTAGTGTATCGTGCAAACAACCCAGCAGAAGCAAACTTAGGTGTGGGTTCCTTGAATAGTGTTTCAAACGCACTAATGGAATTTAAAAATAGAACAAGGTTAACCCCTTCTACCGTACAAACAATCATGGACTCCTTGGAGGTCAACAATGAGACGCCTCTTGTCGGAGACGTTAGATCACCCGATAGCACAGAGATAAAAAGAAGAGTATATGGTACATTTCCAACCCAAGATCGTGCAGTCACTCAAGCAGACTATGAAAATGTTGCATACAGAATGCCCGCTAAGTTTGGTTCGATTAAAAGGTGCTCGGTTCAAAGAGATCCAGATTCCGCGAAAAGAAACTTGAATATGTATGTTATATCGGAAGATAATTTTGGAAAACTAACAACAACCAACTCAACCATCAAAAATAATCTAAAGACTTGGCTTAACCAGTATCGAATGATAAATGATACGATTGATATTTTAGATCCCTTTGTAATCAACTTGGGGATTGAGTTTCAAATTAGGCCAAAAGCAAATGTCGACAAGTACACACTGTTAGATACCACAATCGCAACCCTTGCAGCTGATTTTGCAACAACATTGTATATTGGAGAAGCTTTATATATTAGTGACATTTATACTCGCTTGAACGCGGTAGATGGTGTTTTAGATGTAACAAAAGTTAAAATAATAAACAAGACCTCTGGTCAATATGCTAATACTACTTTTGATATTAATAGCAACCTATCTCCTGATGGGAGTTATTTAATTGCGCCGGCTAATTGTATATTTGAGATTAAGTTCCCAACAGTTGATATTAAAGGAAAAATTAAGTAATGCCTATTTTACGCTATACGGCTTCTGCTGATACCACAATTGTTAATGCATTTCAACCCAATTTGACAACTCGCGGTACCGGCGCTAATGCCGGCGAAGCCGATGTGATGGAGGTGTTTTCTATTTATGGTCGTCAAGCTTCGGGATCTCAAGAGTTATCACGAATTCTTCTAAAGTTTCCCACCACATCCATCGCCGCTGACAGAGCAGCCAACACTATTCCCGCTTCGGGAAGCGTAAGTTTTTACTTACGAGTTTTTAATGCACCTACTTCTAAAACCGTACCGACGGATTTTAAGCTTGTTGTGGCCGCTTTGTCGCAGTCCTGGCAGGAAGGAATAGGTTTAGACTTAGAAGGCTACGCGGACCTCACCAGAGGCAACACAGGCGCCAACTGGATGTCTGCTTCGGATACTGCGGCTTGGTCAGTAGTTGGTGGTAGCTATTTGACAAGTTCAGCAGACTTGTTTAAGGAACAGACGTTTGCCAATGGATTAGAAGATATGGACCTAGACATTACTCCTATAGTAGAGTCGTGGTTAGATAGCACACAAGAAAACTACGGCGTCGAAATTTTACTTTCCCAAAGCTATGAAGCGTATTATTCAAGTTCAACAGGTCAAAACACCGGCAGCATAATTAATAATTTAAGTGGAGCTACCACTTCTTATTACACTAAACGATTTTTTGCTCGGGGCTCTCAATATTTTTTCAAAAGGCCCGCCATTGAAGCGCGCTGGAGTGACATAACAAGGGATGATCGTGGCGAATTCTACCTCAGTAGTTCCAGAGCGCCAGCAGTCGATAACTTAAATACACTATATTTTTATAATATTATTCGCGGAAAACTCGTAAATCTCCCGATTATTGGGACCGGCAGTGTATATGTAAGCCTCTATTCGGGCTCGTCTGATAATAGTGCTCCTAGCGGCACTGCCATGAGCCTGTACGACGGCTCCACGGCTTTAACTGGAGGATATGTCTCCACGGGTATTTATTCCTGCTCACTGGGTATTACAGCCTCTACTGCCATCACAGTAAGTCCGATGTATGATGTATGGTTTAGTGGTTCTACTGAATATTTTACTGGATCCATACTCCCGAAGACGTTTGATACCGGAATGACATTACTTTCAGAAAGGTATATTATTGATATTACTAATTTGAAGAACTCTTATCATCCATTGGAAACTAGTCGTTTCAATCTATATGTGAGAAATAAAAACTGGAACCCCAATGTTTATACGGTTGTGCAAGCGACTCCACAAGGTCTTACTATCCAAAGCGCTTCCTATAGGGTGTACAGGGTTTTAGATGGCCTAGATGTTGTGGGTTATGGCACTGGATCTGATTTTCATACCGGCTTGTCACACGATGTATCTGGAAATTATTTTAATTTTGATATGAAATTGTTGGAACCAGGCTACACCTATGCATTTAAATTTGCATTTTATGATGAACAAATAAAATCTTGGGAAGAGCAAGTCGACAGTTTTAAATTTAGAGTAGAGAAGAGTAATCAATGAGCATAAAGAAACTTTTTGAATCAACAAACGAAGGAAAAAACTATCTTTCTGAGACTGATCAAAGGGAGGCATTTAAGTCCGTTGAGTCGTCCACAAATGCAATCGAGATCAAAAGAAGGCAAGATAGTTTTTTACCCCAAATCGATTATTCGGAGCCAACCAATTTTGCAAAATATGGCTCTGCATATCTGTATTATAAAGGTGCTTTTGAGAGAATACTTGATTATTATCCATATGATGGTTCTGATGCAGAGCTTAATAAGTTTTATAATGATTCATTGGGTATTGAAAAATATATTTTCAACGACATTTATCCCCGAACGGCCGGTTATATATTATTAAGTGCCGATGGTTGGGGCACTCGGGTTGGCGGTCTAAGCGGAGCATATGGACGCCCTGACACACTAGAATATATTCAGTTTGTCGGCGGTCCCAACACTGCATCCTATACTAAATTATCGGACACTTTTAATAATCCTGAAGATTCTAAATTTCAACACTCTAATGTTTATGATACAAATATTTATCAAACCGCCGGCTTGCCGAATTCTTATGGTTCGGGGTCTCGGGAATCTAACTTAAAATCCGATTTTGATACCGGCGTTACAGTCGAGTTCTGGTTGAAGAAAGCAGCCTTTGATAATGTTAATACACAACGAGAAGTTGTTCTTGATATTTGGAACAACGCCGCATCGTCCAGTACTGATTATGGACGGCTTACTATCGAACTTGCAGGGGCGGCCAGCGGCTCTCCGTTTTTGATCACAGCACAATCCGGTACTGCTGGCTTTTTAACAGCTTCGATTGGTCAAAACCTTGATACCGACTCTTTGACGAGTTGGGGTCATTATGCTCTGGTGTTCCAAAATGTCAATAGCTGTATAACAACAAAACTTTATGTAGATGGTTATCTTAATGATATTTATACAACCGGTTCGGCCGGATGGGTCGGCTCCGCCGCCACTTTGAGCGCATTAAAAACAAAGAACATGCAAGGTCGTATAGGTTCTTTTTTATCGGCTCCGTCGGGCGCTGCGGAAACTTATGGGGATCCTCCAGCTGCTTGGGCCGGAATGGCAAAATTAAGCGCCTCGATGGACGAGTTTAGATTCTGGAAGGTAGCTCGAACAGGCGAGGAGATTGGCAGACATTGGTTTACACAAGTTCATGGTGGTGCAAACACCGACATAAGCAACGCTACCCTAGGTTTATATTATAAATTCAACGAGGGCATTAGTACAGATACCGCCATCGATAGCGTGGTTCTCGATTATTCTGGACGTTTAGGAAACGGTGTTTGGACAGGTTATGATTCGGCTTCTCGAAATACCGGTTCAGCTATATTAGAAGCATCTGCATCAACAAAGGAATATTTAGATCCGATTATTTATGCTACTCATCCAAGCGTGAGTGCGTTAAAAACAGCGTTATTAAATTCGGGATCGTATCACGATTCTAACAATAATAATTCCTTTTTAAGTTTAATGCCGTCGTGGCTTATCGAAAGCGACGAAGCCGATACTTCTGATTTACGAAAGCTTACACACATCGCCGGCACATATTTTGATAAATTGTTTCTACAAATTTCAGCCTTACCGGGACTCAAGGCTTTAAATTACACTAGCGGTTCCGATAAGCCTTTTCCTTTTGCACAACATTTCCCCCAATCTCTTGGTCTTTATGCTCCTGAAATCTTTATTGACGCGAGTGTAATGGAAAAGTTTCTTAACAGAGATAATGATACTTTATTTGAATCCAATTTAAATGAAACTAAAAACTTAATCTACCTCAATTTATATAACAACCTCGCGAATATTTACAAAAACAAGGGCACCGAGAAATCTATTAGAAATGTTTTTAGATGTTTTAACATTGATGATAGGCTAATAAGACTAAATGTTTATTCCGACAACCAAGTATTTGAATTAAAGAATAATTTAAAACAAACACTGACCACTAGAAAATCTATTAATCAAAATAGAAATGAAAACCTCGCCGGCACGATTGTTCAATATTGTGACTCCGGCAAAGCCTCCACTACCGCCGCAGCAGCAGATGCGCTTAAAATCACAGGCGGAACTGTTTGGCACAATGATGCATTCACCGTCCTTGTTCCAACAGCCGCAGGTGGATTAGGTATTACTGCTACAGTTATGGCACGAAATTCGATGGGAAGCACCCCATCCGCAAATCAGATTCATTGGTACCTCGATCCGAGCGGTGACGCCGCTAAAATCGCAAATTTAAAACTTGCGATTAATGGTACTTCTGACACTTCAAAAGTAAAATTTGGCTCTGGTATCACAAATGGCGCCACAGTTGGCATTAAGGGACTCACAGCATCCGATGGTACAACGAGCGCGGAAACATACGTCAATCTAACTGCGGACAACGCTGGTACCGCTGGAAATGAGATTGCGATTGCCGACTCAGTTGGTACAGTTCTTGTCAATGAAAGCGCACTTACGGATGGAAAACTTGCTGGCGGCACCGACTCAAATTTCCTGGCATACATATCAGGAAGCAGCACCGATGGCATGCCCGGCAGCGTCTATCCCGAAGACAAATATGGATTTACAGCCGAAGCTGACATTACTTTTCCGGCTTATGATGCAACGACTGATCCGGTGGTTCGAAATTATACTGATGTCTCTTTGTTTGGTATCTATCAGTTCGATGGCCCCAGTATCGATGGAACCCAAGCCACAGCAAGTACCTCAACTTCTAGTGTGGATGTGACAAACTTTCAGGTTTATGCTGTAAAACCATTCACAGATTCAAAGAATGTATACTTTAAGCTAACATCATCTAATGATCCTTACCCCTTCCCCACCTTAACAAGCTCTATTTTCTTTGATACATATGACGATACGCATTGGAATATTTCAGTTAGAGTTAAACCTAGCAATTATCCCTTAACAGATGTGGTTACGGGAGCCACAAGTTACACATACGATGTTGAATTCAGAGGTGTAAAGGAAGAACTAGGGGTTATAGGAGATAGTTTTAGTTTAACCGGTAGTATGACAAAGGCTCATGGTACGGGTTCTGTTCGCGCGCACAAAAGATTATATGCCGGCGCCCGCCGAACCAATATGACGGGAACAATTCTACAATATTCTGATGTTTTGCTGAATAATTGTCGTTTTTGGCTCAAGCATTTAGACGACGGCGCCTTAGATCAGCACGCCTTTGCTTCCAACAATGTCGGACTCTCAGGTTCTTATCAAAATCTTTCTCCCCTTGATACCAACAATGCAGGTTATAATATATTAAATCCTCACACATTAGCTCTTAATTGGAATTTCGGAAAAGTAACCGGATCTGGTCCAGACGGTGAATTTGCAGTTATAGATATGAGTTCGGGATCTGCCGATCTGAGAAACAATTTTGGATGGCTTGGTTCAATAACCGGATATCAACACACAGGTAGGGGCTTTAGTTATGAAGTTTCATCATCGAATGTAGTAAAAGAACAAACAGTTAATTCCTTTAAGTTTATAAATCCAGAATCACCGGTATCATCCGATATGATCCAGATTCTATCCGAGGATGATAAACTTTATGGAATTGATGAAACGGTTCCAAGCTTCTTTTACACGATTGAAAAAAGTATTTATAATGCTATATCTGAAGAAATGTTAACCTTCTTTGCGGGAGTTATTGATTTTAATAATCTCATAGGTGAACCAGTTAATAGATACCGCAGCGAGTATAAGTCGCTCGAAAAATTAAGAGAAGTATTCTTTAGAAAAGTAACAACGGTAAAATCGGTCGAAAAATATATAGATTACTATAAGTGGTTTGATGATTCTATAGCGACAATATTAGCGCAACTGTTGCCAGCTTCGGCAGAATATGTGGCAGATGTATATAATATAATTGAAAGCCACGTCTTGGAAAGAAATAAATATCAATCCCAATTCCCCAGTTTAGAAGAGAAATCCAGCACTGAAGCCCCAATGATGGGCATTAATAAACTAACTTATAATTGGAAGTTTAACCATCATCCTGTTGATGATTCACAGGCGAAGAATTCTGATTGGTGGCGAGAACGCGCCGAACGAAGCGGCAGCAGTGTTATTTCTTCGGGCGATAATTCTATCGATAGTGAAAGAGATATTGTTCGAGAATCGGCAAAGAAGGATAATAAAGATAGTTTCCCTGTTTTTAGAAAAAATGATAGGACTGCATATTATAGACTTTCTTATGTTAAGAATAAATTAGCCAAGCCCTATCAATTAGAAACAAAGCACACTCAAGTATACAAAGGTGGTATTAACTTTACTGAGACAAAAAACCTTACCTTCACTTTCAACGCTTTATATCCTGCCGGCCCCGTTAATGAATCGGGTAGTGTTTATGTACCAAGGAATGTTTTGTTTGGTGATATAGATGAAATAGTAAACGTCTTAAACACATCGGATATTAAGAAACCAAGAGATAAAACAAAGAAAGTCATAAAGGTTCAACATGGCCGCGACTGGGAAGACGGAATCGGGCCCAAGAATGTTAAATCCTCCTATGCTTTTCCGTTTAATATTCTAAGTTCTTCCACTGATGCGGTGGTTACTACTGGTTATGGTAAACAAGTTACAGAGCGACTTAGATCCGATTTAGAAGTTGTAAACTTGCATTTCGATGCCTATGGTCCCGATTTAGAGGTTCCTATGCAGGGGCCATTTACCAATCATGTTGTCGGTGGTCTTCAATATAGACATGTCGCTATCAATACTGGCTCAGATAATTATTTAAATCGTCCTGAAGGTTGGAAACTTTTGTTAGGTAAGTACGTTGGGGTCACCGGCGCCATTGGCATGGTTGGTTGTGACTATCCGTGGCCCGAAGCAAACGAAGAGGGTGTTACTCCTTACCCAATGACTGGCGCACAAAAGGCATATCTATATCGCGATCACGTCGCCAAACGTCCCGTCAATATTCGCAATATTAAACATCGCACTGGATCCACAATTCTCGGAAACTACAACCACAACTATGAAGTGGTGAGCACTGTGGGTGCCTACCAAAACCCTAGGCAGTTCGTTGAAAATCAACCATCACTACCATCACAGATTACAGACACCCCCTCCGCGTCTCAAGGCCGCACAATGTTCGGCACACGAAGAACTGCTCAAAACCACGTTCAACTGATTCCAGATTATTCGATTGCATATCTTACCAGTTCAACCAACAAAAGTATCATTAAGGGGCGTTTTCGTGCTCCGGGGGGTATAAAGGTACAAGGTAGGGGCTACCAAGATATTCGCTCAGCAGAACTATCTGTCTATAATGCCTTGAATTATCGTAACTTAAGTGTGAAAAAACCATCACAGACCGCCACAGGGTCTATTTCAGAGCCCACAGGTTCTGGCACCCCAGGCATTAGAGTTTACAACATTCACGGTAAAGATTACGGTCTTCGAGCAATGCTTACACGTCATTGTGGAAAATTTGGTAGAGATTCATTCTTGGTAACCGATCCCGGCGCAACTGATAATCAGTCTGCTTCGTTCATTAAGGTACCAAGAAATACCAAAACTGTGATTGTTTCGGGGAGCAACGCATATAGCACTGGTTCTAAATTTGATAACTTCTGGGTGCAGCGCCAGACGCCCAGATCAGATAGACAATATGCCTGGGTGACTGGATCTATTGTAAATGCTACAGACATCAGATACTATGGATATGCCCCCGTTTATGGGCCTCAAGCCGGAACTTATTCAAGCTCGGCTGATGGATATACCGCTTATTTTAGTTATGTATCTGGTAGTAGTGTGGTTGGTTCCACAGTCCCTACAATATATCAACCAGAGGCGCGCCTGGCAATATTTACCGTCGATCCTGTCGATAATTCAACATCTGATCCAAATGTGTTGGGTCACCCTTCCACCTCTGATAATATCGACTACTTTAATAACACACTCATGGATAAGTTTGGTATTCTGGCGGAGATTAACCCTAGAGTTGATTATTTTAATGTATTAATGGCTAACCGCCGCGCCGGTTTTGGGTGGAGTTGGACTTCGGCACGAAATGGTGATCACCCCATTTTAGTTAAACACAGAAATAATAACAACTATTCGGTATATAATGGAGAAGCCATAACGGATTATAATTTATATCCTGTGTCTTTGCGCGGTAGACCCGTTGTATTAAGTATGAATATAGGCAATGGTGCAGAAACTATCATACAAACAACCCACAATAACGAAACAATATATTTTACTGATACAACACTTAATAATTTACAATTTCCAGCCGCGCCTGCACAGCCGACCCCTCTGAGTCAATTGCTCGAAATTAACAGATCCATTCCCTCTGTCGCTTTAAATTGGCTTCTATATTCCGAAAATCTTTTTCCCGCCGCGAGAAACCAGTTTAGCTCATCGACTACTGGGCGAACTGGGTATGATAATAAATTCTGGCGTGACGCCTCGCATGCGAGAGTAACGCTCGGTAACACACTTCCCAACTCATTTGGTCTTACTGTTTCACAGAGTTGTTGGTTACTAGATGCCCAAAGTAATTTCCTTACCAGAACCAGTGTTCCTGGAATTACAGCGAGTGGAGAATATACACAACTTATTGGTAACGGATCCTCCGGCGAACTCCAGAATAACTATTTCCACATTGTTAGCGGATCCGCCGCCCGAACCGTCGGCGCCAACGCGGTTAGAAGCTTGGCAGCTAGTGGCTTGTATTCCCGCAAACATGTGCTTTCTTCCCCACAATCCATAGTCTCACCATCGGGAATAAATATTCCTGCTACTGGTTCAATACCAATTCGGGATATCTTTGAGAACACGATTGATGTGTTTGGAGGAGAAGCGGTTTGGGAAGCAGATTCGCAGGCAGGAATAGTAGTTAAGTCAGGAAGCGTTTCCACTTTTGAATCTCATTCTTCGGAACCTTGGTTTGATGAATATGCTGATTTTAAGCAAGAATTGAAATTGATGGCAAAGGATTACTCAATCGTCCCAGAATTTAGAATTAGTGAACATGTTGACAAATATGAGAGATATGGACTATTCAATAGAAATGATTTTGGAACTTTCACAATTCCAGGCACCAGTTTGAGTAGCTCCCAAAGTGATTTTTATAAGGATTATTCTAATTCTGAATTTATGAGCGGTTTTCTGAAGATAAAAAACGATAGTTTATTAAATGCTACCCAGATTAAATTGGTTTGTAGTGGAGTGATCAGGTTTAATCCATATAAAGGTTTTTATCCAGCCCAAAGAACCTTGGATCTAATAGCACAATTCTCTAGTTCTTATGGAAAAAGCTTTTCATCAAAGAAAGGTAATCAAATTGTACAACATTCTGATGGCCATTTAAGACCATTAATGCAGACTCTTTATTCGCCGGGGATCTTATATAACTCTATAAAATCGGGCATTGCTGTAAATTATCCTATTGTTTTAGATGAAACCAAGGTACGAAAAACATATTTCGGCACTGCACATTCCGAATCCACTAACAATTGGATGATTACTTCAGCAAATACTGCTAGTACTGATGCAGAAGAAGGATATGCTGGTGGTCAATATTGGGACTATAAGATACCCTTTGAAACATTACTGGCACCAGAACGATATTTGGATGGATTAGAATTTATAGATTTAGAACCACACCCCTCTGCAAGTCTAGACATAACATCATCCTTTGCTGTCAATTCAAACGATAGTATTTATTCTCGAATGGCTGAAAACTTTTTCGGAGAAGTTGGCGGGTTCTTCCTTAAAGATAGTGGTTTTACAAAATTAGAATCGCAGCTTGTGACAAGTGATTTGGAATTTGTTACCGGTTCTACCTATTTCGCTCGATTGAAGATACGCAAGTCGGCTAAAGGTGCGAGAACTTATCAACATGAATCTGGTGCAGCCGGCAATAATTCTACCTATACCACTTTCGGAGGTAAAAGTTATTTTAATGATAAATTCAGAAGTGGTTCCTATCCTCTCCCGCAAGATCCTCGACAAAATCCCAGTTTTAAAGAAAGTTTTACAATGTATAGCAGACCTACAGCTTTTGGTCCTCCTATAGCTGCTCGACCTTCAGGATCAGAGGCTTCTTTGTCGGTTGTTCGTAATACCTACCCCTTGGACGGTTTGAGCGGCTTTAATGGTGCATATACTCCTCCTTACTATAACGGAGAAGCTTGGGTTGACTTTATCTTTCGCCCCCAAGGAGATACTAAATATGATTTAGAAAAAATCCTTACAGAAACCAAGACTGTGTTGCGGCGTATGGATCCCGGTGTGTCTGCTTCGGTGGGAACCACATCTCTTTCTGGAACACAATTGATAGCAACCTTCAGCGGATCCGACTCATTCCCCACTGCGGGAGATTTGATTTATGAAGGTAAGAACATTAATGCAAATTCAATGCAATTAAGTGCTAGTGTAAATTATTTTGGCATCGAGCGAGTGCTGAAACAAAGAACAGATAAATTTGGAAATGAAATATTAACGGAAAACGAAACCGCAGGCAAAAAATGGATTATTCAACCTAAGTTTGAAACCCCAATGTTAAACTTTAATGATGAAGGTGTTCATCCCATCACAGATGCAGCCGGTAATGTAACGTTGCCAACTTTTGGATCGGCGTCTGTTCCTCGCGGTATGTGGCATCAGTTTGGTGTTATTCCCGATACTCCAGATAAGGGTGTGTTTTTAGAAATCGGTGACATTCCAACCACTTGGTTGAAAAACCACTATGATGTAATTTATAATAATTCAATTTACAATGATAATAATGCATCGACCAATGGGGCAAATTTACATAAAAGCGCCCAATCACTCACAGACATTATTAAGTTTGTTCCTCAACAAACTACCGCCCGCCTGGGAGAAATTGCCGAAAGTCGAAAGATCAAAGAAGCAGTTATAGCCGTGCCATATATTGTTGAATATACTGCAGCCACAGGCGAGTTAGCCACACAACGTAAGAGATTTATTAGTATTCCTTCAGAAAGAATTGCAGCCTGTTTGAGCGGCGCCGTTGGAAGTGTAGATGGGGATTCACTAACCACCGCCGGCCCATCTATCCGAAGACAGGTTGATAAAATGCAAGAATATGTTTTTCCTCCTCAATTTGATTTCTTGAGTAGTGCTCAAATCGCCCCAATGGTAATGTATATATTTGAATTTGAATATACGTTGGATAAAGATGATCTTAGTTATATTTGGCAAAATCTCGCCCCACGTAACTTCAGGAAGATCACACGGCAAGTTGCCTCTGTAGCCCATGAATTAATGGATACTGAACTTTTAAGCGAAAGTAATTTGATGGATAACGAGAATCTTCGTTGGATGGTATTCAAGGTGAAGCAAAAATCCACAACCAAATATTCTGATTTGGTTGCACCCCAAGCGGGACAATCAACGGGTGAAGAAATAGCCACAACTGAAGATACAGGATACAATATTGCTTTTAACTGGCCCTACGATTACTTATCCTTTGTTGAACTAATTAAAATAGACGCACAGGTGTTGTATAAGAACTCTCGCTCGGGATCATTATAAAATGGTTAAATTCTTAGATAAAAAACAACAGGTTTATGATCTACAACTAACAACTTATGGTAGAAAAATGTTAGGTATAAGCAGTTTTAAGCCAACATATTATGCTTTTTTTGATGATAATGTCATTTATGATAATGGATATACCGGCCAAGCAAACGAACCACAAAACCACATTAACATAAGAATTAAAGATAATACTCAATATCTGGAAACCTTAACTTTATTTGAAGATCTGGAGACTACCGCACTTCAAAGACGAGGATCCTCGCCCGTCAATTATTTTAACTTAAATGACATAGAAACTAAGTTTGAGCCATCAAAAGACGTTTACAGGTTTGATGCCGCTATTGGAGATGCATATTTAGATGGAGATAGTCAAACCGCGCCAGCTTGGAAAATAGTGACTTTACAAAGCACAATTAGCGCATCAAGCTGGGATCCCGAGAGCACCCTCTCAGCCTCGGCTGCAATGACCATAGCAAACACCAATGTGCCACAACTCGATATAACAGCAAATTATGTATTAAAAGTTCGGGACCTCCAACTTACTATCGACCCACTGCGGGTAAGAGAGTTGGTGGATTCAACAGGACCCTTCGCTGATGGTAAAGAGATTGTTTTAGAATCAGACGACCCGTTGATATACCTTGAGGAGGTCAATACTATTTTATTGACAGAGAATTTTGAACTTGAAGTCTTTGAAGTACCGCCTGAAGCCACAAGTAGAATAACAAGAAAATACTTTAAGAAAATTGTTCCACAAATCAAAGACGGCCTCATGCTATCAGCGAATCAAATTGAAACAGCAGAACAAGACTTAACTACAGATAGTGTAGAATATTATTTCGATGTGTTGGCAGATTACCAAGTGGATCAGAGATTGGCTTGCAAGGGCGTAGAAATTTTTAATAAACAATCTTATTATGTTGATTTAGATTTTGAGTGCGCACCCGAAGAGGAAAATCTTTTCTTTGATATCTACGGAGTTGTTACGGAGCCTGAAATATGCCAGAGTTAACTTTTAAAGGCGACACAACAAGTAAGTTTGGTACTTACTTGCCTGCACCATATATCGATAAAATAGAACTTTTAGATGATCGAGTGACGACACATATATCTCTTTTCTTTGTTGCGTCGGGAGATGATACCGTTGATGCGGACATCATCAAACATTTAAATAGTAAAGTTAATGTGTATTGTATGCATGCCTGGAGGGGAGCTAGTGATGTGGAGCTTTCGGACTTTGGATATTCTGAATCCGATTGGCAATCAGTAGTTAATGGGAAGGTGAATGTATTTAAAGCTCTTTATGACGCTCGAAACCAGGCGCTTATTACTGCGTTTAACGCGGTTCAACAAACATCTATAGATACAAATATGAACCAGACACCAACAGACTGGACAAAAGCAGAAGATACATACAGCGAAGAAGGTCAAAGAATAATAAGATTCCAAACTAGCGTTGATTATCTTTTTAATACAACAGATTCAACAACTTTCGGTACACCCATAAACCCCTTGACTATTAGCGATGCTGCTCCTGAATTCTGGTACACTTTCGCATATACCTCAACTTATAATTATTCTCTAGACAGTGATATTGAAAAAACATTAGAAAACATCAAGCTTTTAGCAAGCAAGACAAGCGACATATCGTATGAAAAAGTATTTTCAGAAGGTAAAATACGGCGCCTCTATACACAATATTTTGATGCCGAGGACGTAATATATGACGATATACCATTAGAATCCTTGGGTGGCTTTTATTATACCACTAGCGGCATCGCACAAGATCAAATAAAGACTTATTTTGAAGGTTTAGTAACTGAATTCCGAACTCTCGCCGACACAATGGAAGCTTCAGATGAACTCTCAGACTTGGAAAATATGTTGGATAATATTTCTTCTGTCTTATCTGGATATGGTGACACTGCGACACTTCTTGTACAATTAAATTATCTCCGAGACTTATTTACTAGTAAAAGCAATGGTGACGTTGTTGGTAAGTTATATTTGAGATTCAGAAAAAGGATATACAGCACAAACGAAGCCATTGAGAATGGTGCATTATTACAAAACCGCATAACCAGAAATTCAAAAATTCTTGATAGCAAAAGCCCAGAAGTTACCGAAGGATATGCCGCAACATCCTATGACGAGGATTGGCCATCCAATCACCAGAATTATCTCTATGATAATGCTTATTATTCTCTCAACCATTATTTGGATGACGATGACGATGACGTTTATTATAATAAAGGATTCTTTTTCTTTGATTACGAAAAAGCCTGGAGACAGACATCAGAATTAAGCCAATATATAAATGTAAATAAGTTGTCAAAATTTTGGGGCTTAGGCCCAGTATACAGCAAATTTAGAATTACTGGCGTAGAGATGAAAAGAATCTATAATAGTGATGATACAAAATATACGACCTTATCTACTGAATTGTGGAGTAGTTGGGAATATCCGCAAAGTAGATACTTTGTTTGGGCCACCACTGATGACCAAAATTCTGGAGATGCCGCAAATAGTTACCTTACGTTGCGTAATTTTTTGCCAGTTGAAGAGTCGCCTTGGGCTTTCGGTAGTGAAGAAGTGGATAATTATCATTTAATGTGTTTTGAGTTTCAGGATGAGTTCGGGCCAACTGCAACTGTAACGGGTGATGCCAGCACTGCGCGCGGCCCAGATGTGTATTCCGAATATGAGATATCTATAGAGATTGATGATAATAGTTTGGAAGTTTTATGTACACTTGTTGATCATTATTATGAACTTTATGAGGATTTAGAATCATATTATAATTCTTCACAAGAAGATTGTTCCCATGATACAGAAACGGGAGACTTTAAGCCGTTCTTTATTGATGCAATGGATAATTTATACGGGGAGACATTAGAAACATCCCCGTGGTATAGGGCGGCGGTTCTTTACAACATGCATAGAGATTTATTATTTAATACTTTTGATGGGGATTGGGGGGCACTTATAGAGAACGCTGAAGAGATCGTTGATACAATTGGTCCCTACACGGGCAACAAGTTTTCGTTGGAAGTTTTTGTGCAGAATTTTATTGATTTGTATAATGATAATTATTCTTCATTGTGCGAAGGAAGTGCGATGGCCGGCGGCGATACACCAGTCGCGGATGCTGGTGTTGATCGAAACGTCGAGCTTGGCGCCCCGGTTAGCCTCGACGGTTCCGGTAGCTCTGATGCCGACGGCGACAGCCTGACGTATAGTTGGTCTTTCACATCGGTCCCGAGCGGCTCTTCGCTCGACGACGGCGATATCAGCGACTCTGACACCGACACGGCGGGCTTCACGGGTGATGTCGAGGGTGATTACGAGGTCACGCTCACGGTCAGCGATGGCACGAACAGCGATAGCGATAGCGTCACCGTCAGGGTCGAAGACGAAATGGGCGGCGGCGGCGAAGGATCGTGATTATGAGAGAAAGAAAGTTTGAATATATAAAGGGCCCAGTTAAAACTAACATTCCTTGGTTTCGCCCAAGAGAATCGTTGTTAAATAAGTGGAAAGAAGATTTTTTTAATATTAAAGGCATTGATAAATATAAATTTTGGATATGCGGTGGTGTTTTAGAAGAGTGGGAAACTTGGGACACTGATATAACAATAAACGGAGAAATTAAATGCTATAAAGAATTAGAAAATATTATAATTTCTGCTACACAACTTGGTTTCAAACATAGGCAACTTATTGATATTAATTGGGCGGATGCACCACCAAGTCTTTACCCCCTCTTATCAGAACATCACAGTAGAGAAAGTACTATATCACCAAATGGTACAGCTTGGGCGAATAGCGGCGCTATAGTCAGTATAATATCTGGCTGTTGTGAAATTTTTAAAAATGGAAAAAAGTTACCGTGTGGTAGCTCAGCAAAAGAAGTTGTTCAAATATCTGATTTTTTGTGGCAACGAAGTCAAAGAAATCCTTCAAAAAAACAAATTGAAAGAATCAAAGAAGGAATTATTTATAAAAGACAACCTATTTTATTGACTGCTGATTTAGATTTTAACGAAATTATACATTCCACAGACAAAAGGAGATAATTTAATATGGCAACTTTAACATTTACAAATACCTATGTAACAGCCGTCACAGACGACGCCTCGGCCGGCATGCCTCCAGACGATGGGAGTTATTATATGTCTTATAGGGCTGATTGGACAACTACTAGCGGGTTTACTACCGTTGAGTGGGATGAGTGGGTAGATCAGGTTGAAGACCTTCAAGAAGTGATTAGTGCTACCTTTGGCGCAGACGCCAGAAGCGCAGTTTATAGCTTTTTGTCGTGGATAATGGCTGAAGCAGAGGCCGGCGCCGAGTCTTCGACGGGCCTTACCGGCTGGGCTTACGTCATATACGTATACGAAGCATGGGCCCAAGATCTAGCTTCGGGGGATTTATGGTCTAGCATGACCCGCGATCAGTTCTTTGATACCTATTCTTGGGAGACGAACTGTACAGTTTGCCCTAGTCAGGTCGAAGGACTGCGTATTTTAAGCACCACTCAATACAACAACATGTGGGCCTTCGACGACCCTTTCTATGCAATTACGGGTTGGCTACGTTATATGTGGGGCGCCATCCATAATGACGGCGTGCTTGAGTCAAGCGATGTGTCTAACGGTTATTCAACATAAGTGAGGAAATAAGATGTCTATTAATGTAGAAGATTTAAAAAACGGCAATTTAAAAAAGAAATTTAAGAACCGCAAAACAATGAGAATTGTTAACGGCAAACGATATGATCGCAACGCTCAAAGTGATAGTTTAACATTGGCCATCGCCGTAGAACAGTTGAATAGTTCACAACTAAATGTTGATATGGCAAGCGGCACAACAAATCTTGAAAATTCACAAAATTTACTAGAAACTATCGGATGCACAATATTAAATTCACAAAATTATCAAAATTATACTTTGATAGAGGAAGAGACAATATCTAACCCAAACATATTGACCAACTTGTCACAAAAGAAAAACGAACAAATAGTAGCAACCGACATGTTTCCTAATTCAGATGATCCTTTTTATGAATTAGATGGGGAATTGCCGCGAATGATACAATTAGAAACAAATGGAACCAACTCAACTCAACCAGATATTATTAAAGTGGCCCAGAGTATAACAAAAATTAATATTCAGGTCGGCAATAAGTTAAAATATTTTAAATGATAATTATAACAGGATTACAAAATGACCACTCCAACATCTGAAAATCAATGGCTTTCGAATATTATCAACAGTAATCAGTTCGCTGCACTACAAGCGGGAACTTCAAGTATTTCTTATGATGATAATGGATTAATAGACTCTACAAGCTTCGAATTGAACTGGCTCCGCGCTGATGACTACGGACTCACCTTCCTCGCCGCCGGGTCTGCATACAACAGTTTTTCAGACGCATCGGACGGTTTCGAAGGCTCAACAACCATATACTTAGAAACAGTTTTGAACGAGGCTGAAACGGGTTATTATTATATTTATGAGTCTTTAAACACAACAGATATGTCGGATCCAACTTATACCTTAGACAGCGGTTACACCTATAATACGAGCTATAGTACATATGAGAAGACAGCACTTCAAGATAGATTTGTGGGAGATTTTGATTCTGTTTCTACGACACTATCATCTCTTTTTGAAGAAGCAGTTTTAACGGCTGTTTCTTCATCAAATAGGTCAACCAACCGATATGTTTTTAGGAAGGTGAAAGAGCCAATACTCAATACTAAAAATGTCTCCGCTTTGGTTACCGGGTCGTCGCCCGCAACTATA
>Ga0208156_1000304_pt1 | contig 21166 bp, 24 predicted proteins | sample 1_EtaG_FD_184073 | JGI IMG/M metagenome (GOLD analysis project Ga0208156, IMG submission 184073) | Marine viral communities from the Subarctic Pacific Ocean - 1_ETSP_OMZ_AT15124 metaG (SPAdes) (version 2) | ecosystem: Environmental > Aquatic > Marine > Oceanic | place: Pacific Ocean | collected...
TGATCGTTTAGGTAATAATTTAGATTATAGAACTGTTTATGATCCACACGGTAAGCGAGTTGCAGATAATAGACCTCCCGCTTCAGATGAAGTACATTTTAAAGCAGAGAATGTTGATAAGCTGGCTACTACAGCGAAAGAAGCTCCACTTGCACCTCCTGTAGCTAAAGTACCCACTATTAAGGAACCTTCCATTGAATACCAGGATGTAATAGTATCTAAAAAACAAGACAGGATTGTAGGGGCTCAAACAGACTTAAAGAACAATCGGATAATAGTTTCTAAAAAAGAATTACAAAAGAAGTATAAAAAGAAGGCGTGGACTAATCCAAAGGTTAAAGGGGTTGATCCATTACCTAAAGATACTTTTAAAACATACGAAGAATGGGAAAATTTTGTTATTGCCCATGAGAGAGCTCATTTTACTAAAGAAAACAGAGCTATTAAAAATTTAGCTGAAAGAGAAAATGACGCTAATAGAATAGCATTAGAAAAAATCAAACCTACAATAGCTCCTCCCAAAGTTGGCGATGAGTTAAACAAAACAGGTTTTAAAGTATTCGGGCCGAAATTTAAGATTGTAGAGTTTAAAGAAACCAAAGTTGGCGATACTCTTTACATGCCTTATGATAAAAGATATGATCCTGAATTAAAAAAATTTGTGAATGTTATGGCGCCAAAAGACTGGTGGAATTTTACTACCAAGCTGGATGAGAAAGGTCAATATTCTAAAATTCCCAGAAAAGATAGTGGCGCAGAAAGAGTATATCCTTACCATCCTAAAACTGATCTTAAAAAGTGGGAAACTTATGTAAACTCATTGAAAAAAATTGACCCAAAAGCCAGAGATCATATTAGAGAAGATTTTGATAATTGGGTTAAGTTTAATTTTGAGGACTATTCCACTGGGTCCAAATATAATTATTCTTCCGATATGACACATATAATATATGCTGGTAAGAAAGCATGGGATATATATCGCAAGATGGTTATGTCAAACTTTCTTTACGAACCTTATGCTCAATTTAAAAATGCAAATGATAGAGTAAAACGTGAATCTCTTTTGGCAAGCAAAGGTATGCCTCAAGATCAGCTTGATCAATTTAAAGATATTTCTCCCGATGGTAGTATCGAGTTTATAGTAGTGGATGACATGCCAAGCGGCTTACACAAAACAAACGCAAAAGGTGTTAAACACGAAAAATTTTATACTACTAATGATGGTAAAACTATTAGTGGTGAAGATTATTATGGAAGCGAAATTGATGGCTATCTTGTATTTCATACAGATTTGTATAAAAAACTTTTAGAGGTAAATGGATTTGACACTTCTACATCGCGCCTAAAACCTTCGATAGCTGCTTGGATAGATGGAAAGTTGTTTCTTGTAAAGGGAGGAGTACATACGCCTCATACTAAATATGATATTGCTATGGGTGCCAAGAATCGTGGAATTGTAATGATCAGCGCTGCCAAGATTGTTCCTGATAAAAAGAATATATATCACGCACAGGGAATTAAGGATAAGGATGGTAATGTTACTTATGAATTTCGTAAACACGGTACCAATAAAAAGGTTAAGAATCCTAAAACTGTAAAAATAAAGTTAGAAGATTTGCGTATTGATTACGGTGTAAAGGAAGACTCTCATGCGCTTGAGCCTCAATCAATAAAAAAACCGTTTCATGTTTTATTAAACGAGTTGCAGATACCTAGAGAATCTTTTGATTCTCTTATGGATAAAGTTTTTGCTCCTAATATAGAAGGGGTAAAAGAAGCAAATGAAATTGTTAAAGCTTTATCAGTAGACAAAGATACGCCTATACCAAGAAATTTTAATATAGGCGATATTGGGGATGCGGAGTTCACCTATCTGATTAACAATTCATATCATCCGCTTTATGAACGATTGCTTATGCACGTGGTTAAAGAAACCAAGTATAATGAATATATTGATTCTTTTGGCGATGAACAGAGTCTTATAGAATTAACGGACTATACAACCAGATTACAAAGATGGGCGAAATACAGCGATTTTAACCCCATAGTGTCCATGATAGAGCCTGAATTGTATCAATCTATGATACTTAGGTATCGGAAAAATAAGTATATGTATCCTAAATGGAAGTATTCAGCACATTCCTGGGTTGCAGGAAATGATCCAGTTACCAAGCTAATACATGGATCGGTAAAAAATGGTACATTTAAGGCTGGGTATTCTTTGCGGGATATGTCTATAAAGTGGGGTGAGACAGGAAAAGATTCTACGCTTGGAGAATTATGGGATGAATATCAAAAAGCGAAAAAGCAGAAATCCAGTAACGTAGAAGAGTTGGAAGATTATCTTGAGATAGCTTTAATGCGTGTACCGTCACCTGCTGTAAGTGGCACAAGAATACTTCGTTTTGATGGATTTATTGAAAATACTGAAGGTGTTAAGGATCATGGAGTTTATATGCATCCTAAAGATCATTTTTATATTGACGGTGCAGATGTAGATGGTGACCAAGTATTTATTTATCAAGGGTTACCTAAAGCTTTTCGTGAAGCTGTGAAAGCCAATCGAAATGAAAACGCAATAAAGATTGATGGTAAATGGGCGCAATATCCGATAAAGGCAGAAGAATTTAATGAACTATATGGAACTGGCCCAATTCCACCGTTTATGGCAAGCAAAGTAAGCCAGTATCTTCCCTTTGCTTTAAGAAAAGCCGGTATGTCATCTTATATTGGTAAGAAACAGATGGGAGCTGTAGTTAATGCAAAAACCATATTGAACTTTATGACTGCTGATATTATTAAAAATCATGACGGCAAGATGAAACTTGATTTGGTAAAAGGTGGTAAAAAATATGGTACTGTATATCTTGAAACTTCAGAAAAGCAATTAGATGATTCAAAAGGTTATAGGAGACAATCTGCAAGAGAAGCAACGCCAAGAACTGCTGATAGTTCTGAATTTTGGGAGATGTTGTCACCTTTAGAAATGAGAGAAGTTCTTCTTAAGAGTTCTTTTTCCAATATTAGAGCAGTAGATACAAAGGGTAAAAAATTTGATTTTAAATATAATGATATTATTAATACTAGTTACGGTGATTTATATGAAGTAAACAATAAGCTGTTTGGTAAAAATTGGAATAGTGGCAAACAGTGGAGTATATCAGAAGTGCAGCAAGCTATGCAGAATGCAACTTCTACAGAATATCGTATGAACTCTCTTCTCTGGTTATCCAATAAAATGGCAAGCAATAATATTGATATACGATATATACGCGGTAATAAGGCTTGGAGAAATCTTATTAATACTTGGAATGAAGTATGGAAAGATCCTAATGCAAAAAAATATCTTATTCGTAAAAAATTAAAGATTACTCCTGTTTATCTTGAAACAAATAAAAAGGAATTGCAAGATAGAATAGATAAGCTTGTAGATGACAATCCAGATTTAACAAAAGCACCGATGGATATTGAACTATTAAAAGTAATGGGACTTAGAAAAGATCCAACTTTAGATCCCAGGTGGCAAAAGCTATTTGACCAAGCCAAAGAGGATGGGTTGGTGGTTCCTCATGAACCCCTAAAAGAAGCAAAATTATTACTAAATGATGCTTTAGATTTATATAGCGCTATTAGAATATCCCAAAAAGGTGAAATATTATACAATGCTATTATAGATGCTGGTAGAACAGAAAAAGAAGCTATGGATTTTTTGGGGCTATTGGCTGAAGAAGCTACTGTAACTAAAATAAACTGGCGTAATTCACGTATGGGGAATAAAGGGAAATTTTTACCCATGAAGTATGTGCTTTTTGATGTAGAAAAGACGATGAAAGAAGTAAAGCGTGAGATTCATGAAAAAGCTAAAGAGCTTGGTATTCTTCCTAAAAATGCTCTTGATTATTATCATTACTATACGATGGGTACTTTATATCCACAACCGTACACAAGTCAGCAATCTAAAAAAATTATACGTGATTGGCTTAAAGAAGAAACAGCGAAACCAGCAATTGAACAAAACGAGAATATGATTGATTATTATAAAGATGCTCTTGATAAATGGAGCAAATTTTATAATAAAACCAGCTTTAATCGTTTTCCAATGGAAACTAGAGAAGTCCCCGAATGGATTAAAAAAGATTTTATGGCAGGGTTTGCTAAAACCTGGGATATGATTCGATCCGATAAACCGTTGGGTAAAACAGAAATATTGAAAGGAGAAGAATTAAGCCCTGAAACCGTTAAACCTGGAGAAGGGATTACGAAATCACAAAAGGAAACTGAAGTAAAACTTGTTTTAGAGAGGCTTTTTGATGATGTATTTAAAGGAAAAAAAGTAGAAGACATTCCAGCAGATAAAATACCAGAAGATATACCGCGCGTACTAAAGAAACTTGTTGAGGATTTAAAAGCTATGCCGCAGGATGCTGCATTACGTGTTGAAGAAGGATTTATTCAATACAGTCTTGAAGCATATGGAATTGGTAAAAAAATATCTAATGCTACTTATAGAGATCTTCGAAACTTTCAGAGATTTATTAGTAGAATGAGAATTGCAAGCGCAACTGAACCGCGAGTAAAAAAACTTTATTACTATTTGTTTCCCGAACGGCTTGGGGAAAAACAACTTTCTTATGATATGAGTCAGGTATATAAAAAAACCGTTCCTTATGATGCTGGTAAAAATAGAGCAGGGTTTATTGATGTACGACTTCCTTTTAGTTCATATCAATATTTGAATGAATCATTTAATCAGATTTATAATCTTGAAAATATAGACAAGGAATATAGTCAGGAATATATCCAACGTTATTATGGTTGGAGAGATCAGATCCTAGGCAAAGAAAATGGACATACTGAATTTGCACAATTACATAGAGCTGCAATATCAAAAAAATTAAAAGATTCCGATGTTGGTAAGCAAGGAAACGCAGAATCAAAAGCCAAGCGCAGAGAGGAGTATAATAAACTATGGAAAGAAAACGAGCCTTTTTATAATGAGTTAAAAGATAAAATATATAAAATTACTGAGAAAGGCAAGACAGTTGAAAAAACTGGTGAAGAAGTAATGGATTGGATTGTAGAAAAACATGAAGGATTTTTTAATAATACATACAATAAATGGGTTACTTCTAATATTGATTGGGTTAAAATAGACGATAATCATGTATATGGTAAAAAAGATGAATTAGTTGAGTTTACCCCAAGTGGAAGATTAAAAATCGAAAAGATACAGAAGAAATTATTTGATGCTGCATCCTTTGGTAATCAAAAACAAGTTCGTTATTTAATTAACAATACGTCTCTTTCCGTTGATCTTTTAAATCGTATACAGTATGAAATAGGTCTTGAAGCTCAAATAGCAAAAAAGAAGCTAAAGCCCGAATCTAAAGAAGCGCAAAAATATCGAGAAAATAACAGAAAAAGATTTACTATAGATAAAATTACTGGTAAAGAAGAATGGCGACCTTCTGCATATACATCCATTGGTGAGGTGAAGGGGTTTTATTGGCCTCATACAAATCATCGTGCTACAAGAAAAAGTCGAAGAGAAGTACAGAAGTTTATAGGAGAACAAATAGCATTATTAAAAGATGAAGCTGGGCGTTATGCCGATGATCTTTTTAATGGTGTTGTTGAGTCTACTGAAAAATATAAAATTAAGCAGCGCTGGATGGCTAGCAAAGGAATTAAGAACAGTAGAGAACTTTTTTTAAGGGGGAAAATAAGTAAAGAAGAGTTTGTAGATCGGTTTGTAGCAAAACAAGAAGTAGATTTTGAACAATTTTTAGGAGGTCGCGGATTAGAAGATGGCGGTGCCAGTGAAACTGCAATAAAATGGCTTTTAGCAAGTAAAAGTGAACGAAGCATGTTGGATGATATTGGGTTTCGCGATCGACCAGGAACCGGTAAGGCGAGAGGTGACACTCCAATGCCAGGTTTTAGTTTAGATTTTGATGTAGCAGAATATTACTCAAATCAATGGGTTTCTTCTTTTTATCGAAATTTAACGTCTCTTATATCACATAGAACAATAGAAAGGTTTACCAATAAAAATGTTCTTTTAAAAGGGAGTGATATGCAGGAGTGGGCAAACTTTATGAAGATGTATGCACGCGATGTAATGGGTTATACATCTGCTTTCACATCAGATATTATTGGATTACAGGAACCTGTACTAAAACGTTATCAAGATTTCGTTGAAAGAGTTGATAAGAAAAAAAAGAAAGGCTATGTTACTGGCGAAGAATTAAAAGAATATGATTATGTAAAAGAAATTTTAAAAAAAGACAAAAGATTAAAGAAAATTCGTAAAACAGCTTATTTTTGGTTAAGCGATGATAATATTTCAAGCAAATTAGAGTGGGTTGCTTTCAAATTGGGGGGAAAGAAAACCCCTAAATTGCCTTTATTAGGTGAATTGCCAAAATCTCCAGAAGCAAGAAAACGTGTTTTAATAGATGCAGCCAAGAAAATAGGGGCTTTTGATGCAAAATGGCAGCTCATCTCATTGTTGTCCCATCCAAAAACAGCTTTAGGCAATCTAATGGGAGGAAATGTAAACACTATTTCACAAAATGGTTTACGTCATTTTACTCGCACTAAAGACAAAGCATTTTTATATAATATTTTTAAAGGAGCAAAATTACAGGATGGGACGGAAGCTACTCCAGATAATATAAGTGTGTGGTTAAATAGATTTGCAGAAGAGTCTGGTGCAATAGAATCCTTTATTGTTTCTGAGGCAGGTTTAGAGCGGGGATTTAGAGGTAAAAAAGTAAAAGGTTTTTTGAATGAATTTGTTAATGAGCTTAAAAAAGATTACAGTATGTCCGATCAGTCATTGGTGGATTTGGCTAAAAACCATGGTATCAATAAGGCTTTCGTGGATGGCGGGGCTTGGTTTATGCGTAAATCAGAACGGTCTTTACGTAGGGATTCATTTCTTGCCCATTATCTCAATAATTATGAAATACTTTCTGATATAATACCAAATATAAAATTTGATAATCCATATTTACTTCGAATGGCAACCGAAGGCGTAAGAGCTACACAGTTTTTATATCATTCTAGCGCCAGACCAGCTTTTTCAAGAACTACTACTGGAAAAATTCTTACTCGTTTTATGCCGTTTGCATGGAATTCTGTAAGATTCAGACGACTTGCTTATCAACGCGCAGCTACTTATAATTTTGATTTAAACACAATACCTGGAAAAAGGTTTCAGCGTATTTTAACATTAGATGCTTTTACTTTTGCGCTTGCCAATATATTTGTATCATCTATTTTTGATTCTGCTATGCCTCCGCCAATGTCTTATATGCAGGATACTGCAGACTGGTTATTTGGAGATGAGAAACAAAGAGAACGTGCATTCTTTAATCAGTGGCCACATCCGGCACTTGCTCCTTTATCAACTGTTACCGGTCCTTCATTAAGATTTGTTCTCGGACCGACAAAAGCTCTTATAAACAATGATTGGGAACCATTTCTAAATTATCAGCTTTGGACTTGGGCGCCATTTGGCAGATTTGGAAGAAGCCTCTATAGAACAGCAGAGACACCTGAAATGTGGGTTGAAGAGATGACTGGTATTCCTATTCATAGGGCATCGCAAATGTTGAAAAAAGCACGGAAGGAAAAAGAAGAAGAGGGGGAACTTAAAAATGCCGCCTAAAGAAAAAGGCTTACCGCAGTCAATGCCTTGGTATACAAAGGGTCTTTTAAAATTGATGGGTGACAGTGAATCTTTATATCATTATGATAGTGATGGAAATATTGCAAGCATGGGTCGCTATACATACAATCCTGAATCAATAGATATAATGTATAATATGTTTATTGACGAGTTGGGATTTTCCCCTAAAATGGTAAATAGAAAAAATATACTTACAAAAGTATTGCCAAATGAAATATCTTCATATTTAAAAACAGGTGACGTCAGTAAAGATTTAATAAATATTAGACACGCATTAACGGATGTTCATATCAATCAAGACAGTAAGAAACAAAAAGAATTGATAAGTGCTTTATTAGAATATAATAAAAAAACAGATATTTATAATAACCAAGGTGAAGAATTTATAGAAAAAGCAGTTAATAGTGGTTTATTGAATGCTGAAAATATGAGAAAGATGTATTTTGAAAAATATAGAGACGAGTATGGCAAATAGGTTTAACGGATTTATGGTAGAGATTGCAAAAAGTAAATATACTTTTTTCTTTTATTTTTTATATATTTTAATCTATCTTCTCCTGTAAGGAATTAGTCTTAGCGTCGTTCGGGACGACGAGGTCGAAGGTTCGAATCCTTTCACCCCGACTGAAGACAGAAATAGAGTTCAGTAACCAATCCTAATTGTTTGACAGCAATATGACAGTAAATAATGCTTAAAAAAAACCTGTATAAGGGTCGGAACGGTTATATTTATTATCGTAAAACAATTCAAGGGAGGTGTATTCAACTTCCAGCCCATACAAAATCAGAAGCTATAGCAAATAAATTGCATTCTGCATTAGAATACCAAGTTTTAAACGAATGTTTTAATCCTACAGGTAAAAATAGATACCTTACGTTTAGAAAGTTAATAAATGAATATCTTGCTTATGATCATATGTGGACTCCAAACAGTAGGGATATGACAACAAGGGCTTTGTATTATTTTATAACTAAAGGTATTCCTGAAAATCAAAACAGCGCTGCTATTATACGCGGTCGGGTTAACAATTGTATTAACTGGGGCTTAAAAAACAATATAAAGACAGATCAGGCTAAGTTCACAAGTCTTATAAAAAGTATTCCCAGGAATCGTGTTTTTGATGATGCTGAAATGTATCTTATTTTAAATAGGATGCAGTCTGAAGATTTCAGAGAGTTTGTTAAGTTTGCTTATTATACCGGAGCGAGAAGGGGAGAACTGGTTGATTTAAAGGTTCATCAGTTTAAACCTCTTTATTTTGAAACAACTGGAAAAACAGGGGAAAGGCTTGTAAGGTTAAACAGACAAGCAAGGGAGGTATTATCTAATAAGGAAGGTATGTGGGATTACAAAGAAGATTATATAACTCATCATTTTAAAAAAGAACTTCGCAGGCTTGAAATAGTAAATGGGAGATTCCATGACCTGCGTAGAACTTTTGGTTATAATTTAATTGTTAAAAAGAATGTACCTATATATAAGGTAAGCAAACTGTTGGGGCATGCGCTTTTATCTACAACTGAACGACATTATGCTCCTTTACTAGTTGTCGATGTTGAAGAATTTGAATTGCCATAAGGATGAAAAGTAACCCCTCTTTTTTAATTATGCATACTTTCTATCGCATTATGAAAAATACGATTTCTAAATCCACATATTGTTGAAGATAGACTAGGTACTTTTCCTACTTCTAGCCCTCTTTTTGTACTCTCGGTTGGATTTTAACTTCCTTTTCTTTTTACAGTCGCTGCAATATTTTTCATTATGAAAAGAAGATGGAAAGCCTTTATGGCATTCTCTGCATTTTCTTAACTTGGTAGACACCCTTAACTGTTCTTCATATTTTACAATAGCTTCTTCAGCTTGTTTGCTGGAATTCCTACTTCCTCTTATTTGTCTGATAATAATATCTTCAAAGTATTTACAGCTTTCTTTATCAACTGTACACTTATCCTGTGGTAATTCATCATCAATATATTGTTGTAAATCAGGAGTAATGGTTATTGATAAACATCTGTTGTTCCAGTAATTAGCACATTCTTTTTTTGCCAAGCTTTTAGAATTCATCTTCGCACTCCTTACAGGTTATTTTATCACATGGAATTCCTCCGAAAATTTCTTTTGATAAATATGTGGTAATTTTCTGTTTACGTGCATTTAACATATGAGACCAGTACCTTTTACATTCTAAACAAAGATAGGGCGGGTACTTGCTTGAAGCCTTTTCCCGCCAACTATCTATTATTTTATCAGTAGAGATTATTTTTAGGTCTATCCATTCATCGGCATCTTCTCCGAAATAATGGATTAAGTCTAATATTTTTGCTTGTCTTTTATTCCTGTACTTTCGTGATTCTTCTTTGGGAGCCATATGTTACCTCCATAAAGGCTCCCTTACCATCTTACGCTATTTTATATCTTGAATTTTTTATATCCGTCTATTAAAGTCATGATTATTAACATGCATCCAAAAATAGCTATAAGCCACATAATAGCAGCTATTCCTAAAATCAATATATTTGCTATCCATTCTGCAATATTAAGTGTTAACATTTAAGCTGTTTCCTTGTTTTTATTTTTCACAATTTTTCACAAAATACTTTATCATCTTCAATGATGAATTTGCGAATCCCTGAATCCATATATAATTCATGAAGTGCATTATCTAATCCATAGTTTATATGCTTATTATCTATGTTTATCCATCTATTGTTTTCTTTTATAAGTAACAGTTTCATTTCTTCTTGATTGTCTACAACATCTGCATGTTCTTTACAGGATGAGCATATATCATTATCTGGCCATCCTGGTTCAAAAAATGTAGCGTTGCAACAGTTTGATGTTAACATTTGGTTTTCCTTTCAAACCTTAAAGGGCAAAGGTCGGTAATTTCCCCGTTACCTAGTGTTTGCCCTCGCAGGTTTTTGCAAATTTTGGGATTCAAGGTTTGCCAACCCATTCTACTGAATACCAGCTTACCAGCTTTCTCTTTCAATTATGAATCCCAAAGTCAATTAATCGCAATCAGTTAAACATTTTTTATTAGCGTCTAATAATTCTTGTTTATTTATTACGTTATAATTTGGTTTTTTATTTCTTTCAGCAATTTGATCTGTACCGTCTTTAATGATTCCGTTTATATCTTGAAGCAGTTGACTGGTTCTATTGGTTTTATATAAAGATTCAGCAATCATTTCTAATTCTGAAATTTGTAAACCAATACCAACTATGTATACTGTTTGTACAATTTCTTTTTCTACAATTTGTATTGTCATTATTATCCCTTTAGTTTTTTAATTAATAATAGAAAAGTGTTAAACGGCATTAAAGCATAGGTTTCTCCACGATCTTCTCTGAAAGCTACTATATCTGTATGTTCACATTTCAAGAATTTTGCAATAGACTTTCTGCGTTTTGCTTGAATTGTGTATTCTTCAATTTTACAATCAACTTCTTCATGGCAACCCATTGCTCTACCATTGGATCCCCATGCTCTTTGAGCTTGTAGCCCCCATTCCTTTGCGAGAGCTACAAGTTCATTTTCAAAACGATTACCTTTTTGTTTACTTGGACTACTCACGGTAACCACCTTATCCATCTATGAAGTGTTATACTTAATTCCATGGGACCCAATCCTAAACCAAGATTCAGATGTTCTCCTTTTACTGTGTGGAATCCAATAAACATATTCATGACAGTGAGTAATATGATTCGTAAACCTAATCCTTCTTCCGAGTTCTGATATTGCATTTGAAATAAATACTTCATAGGATACTCGGTACAACCAACGGATCAATCTGATTGAATAACATCAGTTTTTTGTCAAATTCAAACATGAGTTTTAGTTTTCCTCCATCTCTATTCTTTTCAGAATAAAGCATTCTTTGCGGGTGATTCTCTTCACCGTTAATTGTTAAGACTTTATCTGCCTTCTGAACGACAGTGCTTGTACCTTTTGCTGAATGTATATCTATAATACCGTTTTTAGCAGATTCCTTATTAATATGATGTACAGCTATGACAATGCAATTTTGGTTAATTGCTATTTCTTTTAGCTTAATGATGATTTGATTCATGCGTTCAAATTCATTGTAGACATTATTAACATGAAGTTCATCGGTTGGATCTATTAATATTATATCAGGATTCTGATATGCTACCTCTTCTTGCAGCTTTATTATATCTGGCGGAATATGACCAAAAATAATATGATCGTAAGGATCGTAGAGATTTGAAATGTTCAAATCTTCTGAATCACCTTCGTCAATTTCCGTACAGTATTTATTTGTTTCAGCTTGTGTATATCCGTGTCCCATTTGAATAAGACGCTTGGTGTTTAAATGCCATGTATTTTCCATCGAGAGAAAGATGATCTTTTTATCTCTTAATGCAACACATAGATTGGAAACAAAAGTTGATTTACCCATTCCAGTGTCACCTAATACGATAACCAATTCACCAGGCATTACCCAAAAATCATGATTCATCTGGTAGATATTTCTAAAGTTGAAAGCCTTTTTAGATATACCTTTTTTAACAAAGTTGACATATTTCCTTGTAAGCTCTTCGGCTGTTTCAAGTGCCATAGAAAAGTCCTTACGCTTGAAATGAATACATTTAGGATCGCAGTATTTTGACATAATGTGATCATTACACCAATAATTGTATCCTTTTTCGAATTCACTTTCTGTTGTTGTTTGCGCTTCTGTATCATTTCCAGACCATTTTGAAAGAGTACTGTAAACAATTGATTCCGGCATACCGTTTCTGCGCATCCATGAAGCCAGTCTCATCATTGAATCATTTCTTTCACCCGGTGTTGGCGTTTTAGAAAGAATTGTTTGCATACAGGTAACAACAGAGCTTGGATCTATATCAAACGCTGATCTTTTCGTTGAAGCATAATTGACTTTTCTTTCTGCATAAAGTTTTAAAAACTTCTTTAAATATGGTTTTTTAACTTCATCAAAATCATTGAAAAGTAAATTATCAACCTTTAACTCTTTAGGAAGCGTAGATGCTCTATCTTTGATCTCATTCATTGAAAGACTGTATATTTCATCCATAGATAATGGAATCTTGAATAATCCACTTTTTTTATTATAACTATAAGGAGCGCGAATTAGTCTTGAACCATCATAAATAGAATCACAATCAGGGAACACATCTTCAAGTGTGCTTTTAACAGACTGAGGAAGTGAAACGGAAGGAGTAAAGTTAAAAAGATTGGGTAACACTACATGAAAGCCAGTGCCTGAAAACCATATTTTAATATGGCCAATCTCTATATTTAAATCTTCTACGAGTTCTATGTTAAGAAAGTATCTTAGAAAATCTAAAAATCCTTCTTCTCCCATGTTTTTTGGTCTATCAAGATCGAGTATTATTTCATTAATATAATAAGAACCCTTAAAAGAGCTAATACTTGCATTCTTATCATTTAAATGTCTTTCTATATCTTTATCGAAAGCATACCAACTATGGTATAATTCGTGTTTGTCTTCTGCTTTTCCAATAAGGTTGGGCAAATTCGATAATAAATCTGCCCTGCCTCTATTGGTTATATGGCCAGAAGCAATTTCTACATAGCGTTGTTTACTTGCCACTTTGCCTCTTTACTTTTAATATTAAGTTCAGTAAGTGATATTCCAGCATTATCCAACATATATTTTTTATCATTTCTGATTCCTCTAAATTTTCTATTTAAAGTATCAGCATTAAATGTTTTATTATACATCTGGAAAATCCATTGACGAGTTTTATCTTGTATATCATGAGAACCTATTACTGTCCCATCTGGAAGCAGCCCAAGCCATTCAACTATGAAATCTTCACAATTGAATGTAGTTCTTGGAGCTGTTTTAGATACACCAACTTTATCAAAATGAAACTTCATCATAAATTGGGTGTATCATCACCTGTGGGCTTATTGTCCCACATGTTTGCTATTTTTTCACTTGGTGAGCTTTTATAGTTTTTAGGTAGGTTCTTTTGAGTTGTCCACTTATTTAAAAGATATTTCATACCTTTATCTTCTGAAGCATAATAAAACCATGTTCTCCGTTTAGGATTACCTTTTTTATTTAGCTCTGTGGTTTCATATTGAAGTATATACACACTTCTGCCAATACAATCTTGAATACAATCATCGCTAATCCCTGAAAAGTCATTTGTTAGAGGTGATTTGTTTTCAATGCCCAGCTCTTCAAGAAAATGACGTAGTTTCCATGATCCGTTCGATACTGGCGGAGTAGAGTTTGGAGAGCCAAAATCCACTGCTACGCCTTTATCTTTTGCATGTATTCCGTTTATATAAAATGAAGTAGGATATTTTAAAGACGGATTGTCAGGCATTGTGCCTTCAACACGTACAGAAATATCATAATCAAATTTATTATCTGAATTGTCGACGTTTGTAACCTGTATACGATTAATGTATACACCTTTTGGCCAGTCCGATGAACTGTTTCCATTTTTGTTTATTGCAAAACTCATTTAGTTCTCCAGTTTTTTGTTTAGTTTAGTTTCAAGTGATTCTAACTTTGAATTATTCAAACCATCGGTGGTTAGAAAATCCATAAGTTCTTTGCGTTTGCTATCGTCAACATCAATAGCTTCAATAAGCTTTTTAATTTCATTTACTTTTGTCAGAGTAGGGGGTTTATTTAGTCTTACACCTTCTTTAGCATCGTTAATAATTATTTGTGCTGCAACTTCAGATAAATCCCATCCGTTAGCTTTATATTTAGCTATTGTTTCTTTGTTATTTTTAGGAATGTTTCTATTCCTCATTAATGAATCTAGTTTTATAGTTTGATCTTGAGTCACTTTACCAATGACAACTTCTTCACCTGTAAAATGTTTTGGTTTTTGATAATCAAGATCTTTAATATCTTCACCAAACCACAATTCTATGCCAAATCCAGTCATCATACTGACACCTTTTGCAACACAGCGTCTTATAGTATTTTCTATTTGACAGGCATCTGGATCTGTAACTGCTTGCATTCTATTGTCTCTAATAGCAAGTATTTCTGTGTGAGTATGTACATCTCCAACATTATCTACTGCTTCTAAATCAATTCTTACCAACCCTGTTTGATTTGGTAATACCATATACGGCAGAATTAGATTGTTTCCATTAATGGCTATGTGATATTCTTTTATCTTATAACTGGCATAAGGAAAATTTTTCTTTAGCTTATCCCAGGCTACTGCCCATGAAAGATAATCTGCATTAAATTTGCCAGCATGTTTTGTTTCTACGAAAGGCTTATAATCCTCAAGCCTTAAAAGGTCATAAACGTTTGTTTCGTCCATATTTTATTGTTTCCTTTATTGTTAAATTATTGTGAAGGAGCAGGGGCTGAACCAATTAGGAATCCGAACCTAATTGTCTAAAAGGAGTCCAGAGAAATAAAAACATTCAGCCCCCGATGAGTTACGCTGTTGCGTAATTATGCAATTTAATATGCTGTTCAAGGATTCTATTTGGTGGCGTACTTTTTAAAGCCTCAGTACAAGCATTATACAATGACCACATATTCTTTTCTTGAAATTCTTCATGTGGAGGTTTCTTCCAATTACGAAAAGTTTCAGCAAGTTGACGAGGTTTTAGTACATTATGGCCATATAGTTTTCCAATAAATTCATAAGCTTGATTATTTGTCATAGGTTTTTTAGCCATGTCAAATTTATCTTCCAGAATATTATTGAAATTCTTCTGACTACTATAGATCTTATGCGTCATTTCTTTTTCAAGATCTTCCAGTACGTTTTTTGTATGTTTTCTCATATATGTTATATCACCGCTAAATGCGAGATTGTCACATACGAAAACACTTGCTCCAATACAGAATCCATTTGACATGGACTTATCATAACTGGAACGAACTCCTATCGCAAGTCCCATTTCATCATTACAATTTTGGTACCGGAGAACAGAGAACATTCTTTGGTCCTTACCAGCTAAAGCATATTGAGAATCTTTATAGGTATGATCTTTCAATAGATCATCAGCGATTTGTTTAGCATTTTTAACTATATCTGCAAAAGAAACAGGAATATAAGTACTTGTTTCTTCTGGAAGTGGTACAGCAGCAAGCTCGTCATAACTGACTTCTTTACCACCGCAATGAAGTATCATTTTATTCATAAAACTTCCTTTATAAATGTATTTAAAATTTTCATACTGTTTACATCAACAGAATGAGTTGCTTTATTTCGATTTTCTTTTTCTATTTGCCATGCGCCTAAGATTCTTTCAGCAAAATTATAATTACATCCAAAATCGTCCATTAAGGCATTTATCAGGTCTGCTTCACCCATTTCTTTTGTTTTATCAAGTTCATCTAGAAGTGGAAAAGCACTGTCACATGCTTTATCAATTGCTATATCAACCCATGTATCAGTCAAAACGGTATCTTTCCTTGTTTTTCATCATGTTGTTTTTGAGCCTCCGTAAGAATTCCCTCAAGCTTTTCTGTTTTTTCAATTGCTTGTTGAAAAATTTCATAGTTAATCTTATTTTTGAATTCAGGATATTTTAAGCAAATGTTATCAAAAAGACTGTCAATATGTTTGAACATATTTGTCCAAGATTCACGTAATTCTTCTACGACTAACAATATTTTGTTCTCCATGATTTTGTTTGTGAGTAATATCCTTGTTTATATCTGGACTGGCATCATACCAATCTGCTATATCAAGTTCCCTGCCCTTGTGAATACCGGTACAAGTAATAACAACTTCATAAGGTGAATAAATTCCTTCGTGTTCATCTTCATATTCCATGTATTCTTTTATGACTGTTGGGGATCCGCAATAAGGGCATTTAGTGTTGTCAATTGTCATTGTGTGTACACCTTTTTGTGTGAGATGAGAAAAGGCTCTTGATTTCGGTATGCGGAAGGGGTAAGGAAGCGTTATTAGGTACCAAGAGCCTGTCTCATTGTTAAATAGTTAGCATACGGTTATAAGCATAACTGTATAGTTCGATTTTAGCACGAATTCGAACATCAAGCTGATAATATAAAGAAGGATCCTTTATACTTCGTGCTAATTTTACAGCTTTATCATTGTTAGTTTTACGCAGATAATTAGAAATTTCACGTTTTGTCATTAGTCTTATTTTGATAATTTCTTCTGCATAAGTTTTGCCTTTAACAAGTTTTCTTTGAATATCAATATTTGTAGCATGATTCCAAATTGATAATTCAAGAAGCTTATTTCGTGTGGATAAGTTAAGATGGTCTTTTATTTGCATATTGACTCCTTTAAAGTAAGCATATTGTACATTAATGTTCAATGCTAAACTTATTAATTGTGCAGTTTGTTGTTGTATAATTAAATATTTGTAACGAAATTCGACTATTGATAGAAGAATGATAAATGAATAATGAAATAATAATAAAATGGTTAAAGAAAACCGAAATTCCTTTGACAACCATCTCAAAGAGAACCGGTATTAGTCGTTCAACGTTATATAATTGGCTTGAGGGTTTGCCTATAAGAAAACGTAATTATGAAAAATTAATTAATATATATAACAGCGAAATTGAATTATCAAATACAAATATAAAGTTAATTGGAGAAAATAAAATGGATGCTGAATACATAATAGAATTACAAAAAGATAAAATTGACACCTTGCAGCAACAAATAGAAAACAAAGACATAATATTTACACCACATCCTGAGGCGTTCAATAATATAATGAAACAATTAGAAAGTGCTACTAATGTGTGGAATTGGGTATTCTGCAGTTCTCCAACGCCAATGATTATTATAAGAAATAGAATAATAGCCAATGCTAATTATGCGTGTCAAAATATGTTTAAATACAATTCAGCTAATCAATTAAAAACTCGTCCTATTCTTGATTTTGTACATGAAGATAATAAAAAGATGTGTGAACAAAAACTGTTAAAAAAGAAACCCAATATTGTCTTAAAACTATTAATGGGTAATGGAGAATATTGTAAGGTAAAAATAAAAGCTAAATTATTTACAGATGCATTTGGAAATAGTTATTCTGTTGCTAATTTTGAATTAGCTGATTAAATGTAATTAGGGGCAAATTACTTTACCCCCAACCACAACAACGCTATGTGTTATACAGCGTTTTCTTATCTAGATAATGATGCTTTAAAGATAAAGTATCCCATTCAGCTTCTTTCGATGCAAACACATCTTTAAAAGGAAATGGAACTTTATTTTGTACAGCATACTGAACAATATCAGATTTCTTACCCTTACTGATTTTGATCAGATTCTTTGTTGTAAAACAGCTTAATACATTTGTAATAAACCGTTCGTCGCCTTCCGTATATTGGTTGTTAAACCAATTCTTTAAAGTATCAGCCTTAAGTATTTTAGCTAATCTATTTAAAGATTTGTAATTAGCACAGTATATAGACTCGAGAATAAGTGCATTTACAATTTCTGTACCTAAAAGAACATCGTTGAACCTTTCATCTTTACCATAGCTATCAATAATGGTTTTCTTTATTCTGTCCAGATTGAAACCGTTTTGATATGAATTAACAGATATTTCGTTTAATTCAGTCTTTTCACCAAATGCCCATATTATTACATGGTCACGATTACCCTTTACATTAAAGAATGCTTCTTTTAAGTAATCAACGTAATCTTTAGCAAGTACTCTGCCAAACTTTTTGGTTTGCATGTAATACTTAGTGCGTTCTTTTTGATGTTTCAACTCATCTGATTTAGATCGAGTCTTAATTGTAATCTTATAAGGTGCATCAGTTAAATCAACCGCTGATATGGTTTCGATGATACTTTTAGGATTATGATCTGAAAACAAAAGGTGATAAGACAAATTATGTGTTGATTCACCCCATCTGTCAAGCTTTTTAACTGTTGCACCACCTTCATAAATTCGATTATAAAGATCTGGATTAACAGTGTAGCAAACAAATTTAATGAAATCAGGTTCATTGCAATAATCTTCTGAATAAAACTCATCAAATAGATTACCTGAAAGCTGATGTTTATAGCCATAATCATCTTGCAACTCTTTTAGTTTATCTTTACCGCCAACAAATTGAATAAAGTCATCATAATCTAACTTATTGTTACTAAGGCTTGGATATTCATACGGACCTGTCCAAGAATGTTCATTGTTAGCAATATAACGTTTTATTACTTGAGCCTTTGTTATATTATTTTGTTTCATAGACCATTTAATAGCATCATTTTGTATTTTATGTGAATGTGATGCAAAGTTGAGTAAATCGTCTATGTTTTCTTCTGATATAATATTAGGCTTTAAAAGCGTAGGCATAAGATTAGCAAGATTGAGTCTTTTGCGTACATAACGTGGGCTATGACCAAATTTATCAGCGACATCCTGTACTGTATTAGCATCTTCTGTCATACTTTTAAAAGCCATTACCTCATCATAAAGAGATAAGTCTTCGCGCATCAAGTTTTCTGATATTTGATTATTAGCTAAATCACCATTAGGCTTATCGAATATGCACACCGGTGCCTCTTCTACACCTAATTCTTGCAATGCTTTTAATCTGCGATGTCCGTATAGAAGATAGTATTCACCTTCATCCTCATAAACGGAAAGAGCAGTTAAAATGCCTTTTGTATTTATGTCTGCCACAAATGATTTCCAACTGTCATTTTTGGTATTTATTTTACTTCTTACATTGCTTATAACAGCAATGCTGCTTACTGGTATGTTCATAGGTTTCCTTTAGGTTTTAAATAATACGCATTGATATCAGATTGCCTGAGTGACCAGCAAATCTATTCTATAGTCTGGTTTCCTGGAATAATCTTAGCCCAACTTCTCAGGACTTCGACAATCGTAGTTAGGTACGTATTATTTAATTATGGGTTAGTAATGCAGTAGGCCACATAATCACGTCACGATATTCGCACTAATTTCAACTATTAAATAATCAAGACTCCGAGTTAAGGACATAAATTATTTAATAATACCTGCATTTCTGTTTCTTTTACGACGAAATCGCCTTTACTAACCCAATTGTGATCCATTTGCTAACAATTGTAATCCGCTAACACCTAGAATACCGTTTAATTTCTGGGTTAAGTCTTGACAATTGCTGCCATCCATCATTATAGTATCTACTGCATGCTGTCTTGTATCTTCAAGAGCTTTTAATTCCTTACCGGCATCTGTAAGATAAAACTCTTTTTCTGCTGTAGCTTTACAACAAGCTTTAAGAAACTCTGAATAACAGTGATAATAAGTACTATTACTAGCATAAAAATAATTATCATCATTATATCTATTCTTTTTATAACTAGGATGTAAATCTTCTAATCCCTGTAGCGTTCCTTTAATTTTTACGCCAATTTCTTCTTGAACTTGTTCTGCTTCTTGCAATATTTGCATATCTACTTTTAAACCAAGTACTTCTATAAATTCATCATATTTTGCATCAGATATGTTTTGTATTACAGTAGCATTTAATGCTTTAATTTCAGCGATTTTTGAACCGCATTTGTCATTAACACGATTTATAAAATGATCTCGTTGTGTTTGATTCATTGCCATTAGTTTTCCTTTTTTTTGTTTTCTTTTTACAATATTTAAACCGAGCTGTGGTTGCTATCCACGTACCTTTAATGAGCCTGACTCAACCACTCCTGAGGTCTGTGCTCGGTTTAAGTCTTGATTAATTCATTATCCTCTTTCTCTATTTCTAAAAGATAAGATTTTGCGATTTCTTCGAAATTGATTTCCTTGATTGATGTATTACAGACATCAGCAAAAAAACCAGATTTCATTCCTATTACATCAAGCATAAATTCAGCCCAATTTTTTAATGCTAATGAGAATTGATAACTATTTTTACCCTTCGCCATGTTTATCGCTTTGCGATAAGAATCTGCATCATTATCAATCCAGAGTTTGAAGTTCCAAGTTTCCCAATTTGTCCATCCGTTATATTTCATTACTTTCCCTCTGCTTTGGTTATCTGTTTATGAATTGACTTATATGCACTCACCGAATATTTGTAATCATCAGGATCTTCCGTAGCACCAAAAAGAGTCTCAAAATAATGAGCCATATCCTCTGCGATCTCTATGTCAATGTTATCCCAAATGCACCTCCTCCCGAATCCAACCTTAATACTTCTGTCGTATTCTGGATATATATTCCATTCAAACATTTTCTCTTTTGTCCATTCCCCATCGTATAGGAAGAAGTCTCTATCGATAAGTATTTGTACTTGACTTCCACTCAATGTTAGTCTCATCATTTTCCCTTCTTTTTTTCCTTTCTTATTAATTTGATTGTCGGTTTATCTTCTCTTTCAAGAAGCTCTTCTTTACGACATTGTATCCAAAATTCTTCATCGGCATGACCATTATATAATTCTGGATATAATCTCATATTTTCTTCTAATATTCCTTTAACTTTTCCCATTACTTTCCTTTACCTTATCTGAAATTAGTATACC
>Ga0208156_1000305_pt1 | contig 21136 bp, 23 predicted proteins | sample 1_EtaG_FD_184073 | JGI IMG/M metagenome (GOLD analysis project Ga0208156, IMG submission 184073) | Marine viral communities from the Subarctic Pacific Ocean - 1_ETSP_OMZ_AT15124 metaG (SPAdes) (version 2) | ecosystem: Environmental > Aquatic > Marine > Oceanic | place: Pacific Ocean | collected...
GCGCTGTCGCGAGGTCGACGACCTCGAGCCCGAAGCCGGCGACGACGGCAGCGAGCCCGACGCCGACGAAGAGGCGATGGGGGAGCGCGGCGACGAGGGATGTTAGGCGGGCGATCATCGTCTCCTCTGGATCACCACGTCTGCGGCTCTATCAGGCCGAGGAGGCGGAGCCAGGCCGCTCCCCCTTCGGCGATCACCTCGCGGGCGTACGCGCCCGTCCCGGTGTTGTCGTGGCCATCGCCGGCGCTATTGCCTGCCGAGGCGGGGAGCACCAGCCGATCGGAGTCGACGGGGTCGAAGTGGTGCCCGAGGACCGCGCCGGTGTGACCCTTCGTCGGATGCACGAGGGCATGGTCGCGGGTGGCGGGCGGGGCGCTCGTGCGGGTCCGGACGTAGATGCAGCCTCTCGGCGACCAGCCGGCGAGGATCTTCGCCTTGATGTCCTCGCGAAGGATACGCTGTGCGGGGTCGGCCTTGTGCCACTGTCGCACGGCGGAGCCGCTCGTCGGCATCTTCCACGACACTTCGCACTTTCGCTGGGCGGCCTGCACGATCCAGCGGTTCACGTAGGCGCACCAGGCGGGCGCCCGACGAGGGTCGATCCCGAGCTGCCCGAATATCTCGTCGAGGTGGGGCCCCCTGTTCTGCCCGTCGGACTCCCGGACACCGATCTCGAGGAGGCCCTCGGCGATGCGGGCGATCGTCTCCGCGGGGGCGAGGTAGTCCGGGACAGCGTCGAGGGCCGCCTGCAGCTCGGCGGCGGGGGTCATCGACCAGCCCGGACGGTGACCGTGCGATGCCGAAGGGTTCGCCGCAGCGAGGCCCGCACTCGGGCGAGCTCCGCAGCTCCGGCGCCAGTGATGACGACTGTCACGGCCGGCAGGGTGGGCGAGGGGGCGGCGTTCAGTTCGGCGCGCGCAGCGGTCACCGCGGCCGAGTTCCATAGCTCGCTGGTGATCGTCATCGGCACAGGGTCGGCACCCGCGATCGACACGACGACGAAGCCGGCAGGGTCGCGAGCGACGTCGGACCAGGTGACCCCGGACCCTCGGAGGGTCGCGACAGCGTCGACGAGGGCCGCATCAGCGGAGGACTGCGTTCGTGCTCGGATCGTATAGGTCGCCATCGTCACGCCGCCTCCTGCGTGAACCAATGGGCCTGGGTGTGCTCGGCGGTGGTCTGCGTCGACGCCAGGTTGTCCACGACGTAAGTGCTCATCGCCGTCGAGGTCGTCGCCGCGGCGGTGATCGTCGCGTCGTAGGTGGGGGTCGCCTCGCGGTCGACGTAGATCTGTACGTCGCCGAACTCCCGGTCGAAGTAGATCTCGAGCGTCGCCGCTGTGCCGAACGGGATCCCCGTGTCGACCTGCGTCGCGTCGTCCTGCACGCACCAGTTCGTCGGGCTGGTCGCCGTTCCGGTCAGGAGGCGCATCGATTTCGAGACGGCGGCCTCGGTGAAGTTGAACGAGATCTGAACCGCCCCGACGCCGGCGCCGACGCCCGTCGCCTTCAGGTCCTCGAGGAGAATCCCCACAAAGTCGGGGTCTGCCGGCAGGCCCCCCGGTCCGACGAACTTCGACACTTCCGACGTGTCATCGCCCGACTGCACGGCGACCTTCCCGGAGACGAGATCGTCGTAGTTAATCGCCCCGTCTCCGTGCTCTGTCTCTGTGAACCCGTCGGCCCCCGGGTCGGCGTTGTCGTTCGACTCGATCGTCCCGACCGACAGCACACTGCCGAAACCCCATGGCGCCGTCCGGAGCCAGATCCCCTTTGCGGCGTTCCATGTCCATTCGATGCCGTTGTCGTCGATGCCGAACTGCCCGTCGGACGTGCCGCCGGAAGGGTTCGACCAGTCGCCGAGATCGACGAATGGACCGGCGGCAGCGGACCGGCGGAAGTTGTCCGGCAGCGGGAAGCCAGTGCTCATCAGACGGACCGGAGCAGCGTGTAGTCGCCGGCGGCGGCGCTGTCGGCGTAGACGGCGACCGGGAAGTCACGACGCTGGATCGTGAACGGGACCGTCGTCGTGTTCGGGTTGCTCGCGTCTGCCGGGCAGCACGGGCCCTTCGCGGCGAAGAGGCGCCAATTATCGACGGCTGCATCAGGCGTGCAGAGCAGGACGTACTCGGTCGAAGCGGTGGCGCCGTCGTCGGTCGGGGCGGTGATGTCTTCGCCCCCGGCATCCGGGGCGAGCGCGGCGGTGATGACGTGTCGGCCTGCCATGGGTCCTCGCGGGGTGTGTCCTGTTTGGGACTACCGACCCGCGCTCACTCGACCGTCGACAACGGGGGCTCCCACGCGACCCAGGCCCGCAGATAACCGGGGTTGGACGTGGCACGCCACCAGATCCCGATCTCGATGTCGTCACCGGGGGCGATGCCGCTCGGCAGTAGCACGTGATCGGCGACCGAGGTCGCGTCGTCGGTGACGTCGTCAGCTACCCACGCCCCCGAGGAGTCGCTCGCCGTCGCGAAGTTCCACGCCCCGAACGTCGTCGACTGCCCATAGCTGCCGGCGATCGTCACCTTCCGGACGCCGATCTTCACCTTCGCATCCTGCACGATGACGCGGCAGCGGAGGCCCCCGCGGAGCGCCAGCGTCGTCGAGCTCCCCGTGCCCGTCACGTTGGCCGAGCCGGGGAGGGCGTCGGAGGGGAGGCGGAAGTAGGCCCCCCGGACAGCCGAGATCCAGTCGGTCGTCGACGTCGTTTTGTAGGCCGCGGAGGGGTCCTGGGCTGTGTCGGAGCTGCGGGCGTGCGCCACGAGGACCTGCCCGCGTGCGGCGTAGACCGTCCGCTCGAGGTGGATGAGATCGCGGGCGACCTGCGTCAATGCCTGGCCCGACCGGGGGTGCCCGCCGCCGAAGCGTTGCGTAAAGGGGCAGACGTCGGGGATCACCGTCCACCCGGTCGAGGCCGTCGGGGACGTGTCCGCGTCGGCGGAGTTGATGCCGTGGGCGAGCATGCTTCCGATGTAGAGCCGGGCGTCGGCCTCGGAGTCGCCGAGGTCTCCCGAACTCAGATCCGCGACGATGTGCGACGCCGGGTCGGTCGCCTCGGCGTCAGTCTCGCCGGTCTGCACCGCGAAGGGGGTCGACACGCCACCGCCGAGGGTGCGGACGTCCTGCGCGTCGCGACACGTGAGGTTGTATGGGCCGACGTCGCCGTACCTCGAGGCGAGGGCGTGAGCGTCGAGGATGTCCCCCGGGTCCGGAGGGGGGGTGCGGCGTGTCTCGACCAGCGGCGCCACTGTCTCCGCCTCCGAGGCCGTCGAGGACGTGTCGTCCCACTCGACATCGAGGTCGATGGGCAGCGGAGCGACGAGGCCATCGCCGAGCGCGTGCGGGTTCTGCACGTTGCCGACAAGGCGGAGGCAGAACGACGGGCCGAACTGCGGCAGCACGGGACCGATGAAGGCGCCCATGCTCACGCCGTCAAAATCCTCTTCGGCCTCGAGCCTCCAGTGGCCGTGTGTCGGCAGGTTCGGCACGGTCCACCCACCGACGTCGACGCCGTAGGTCTCGCTCACCTCGTGACCCGTCGGGCGCATCGAGTAGATGGGGACGATCCGGCCGGCGAGGTGGGCGAGACGGTCGGCCAGGGCGTTGATGCTGTCGGCTGTCGCCGGCGACCCGGTCTTCCGGCCGTCGCCGGCGATGGGGGTCGACGCCTGGGGGTTGAGGGCTCGGCTCATGCGGACAGCTCCTGCACGGTCGCAGCGTGGATCGTCACGACGCCGCACGTGTAGATCGTGAACTCGGCATCGGTCCGAGCTGCGGAGTCGCGCCCGAGCGGGGGGTGTATCACGATCGACGTGCTCGTCGCCGTCGCCGGGTTGTCGAGGTCGTCAGGGCGGACCTGCACGACGCCGCGCCACATCGGGAACCAGGCCGAGCCCTCGTCGCTAGAGACTTCGGAGTCGTCGCCCTCGAAATAGACCCAGCGGTGATAGGGGCCCGGGTTGATGCCGAGCGACGCGAAGGTCGCCACGTAGGTGAGGCGTCGGCCCCCTTCGTTGATCGATGTCGGCACAGACGGTTGAGGGGCGGCGGAACCCTGCGAAGACAGGATGCACAGATACACGCGACAGGTGCGGACTCCGTCGCCGGCGCCGGCGAAGCCGTGATCGATGTGCGAGGCCGTGCCGAGGTCGACCTCGAGGACAACGGGCTTGCATGCCTGCGACCCGCTCGGCTCGGCCGTGCTAACAGTCACGTGAGCATCCGACGCGGTGATCGTCGCGTCGAACTCCGCGAGGCCCTCGTCATCCACGACCAGGTGCAGCCCCGGAGGGTGAGGCACGACCCCGCCACCGAGGACGGCGCAGGCGTAGAGGTCGACGTCGGCCTCTTCAGTCTCGCATCCGACAACAACCCGGAGCCTCGTCGCGTGAGCCGATAGCGGCCACTCCCCGAGGAAGACGGCGATCGGCCCGGTCGGAGGCGACGACAGTTGCAGGCCGCGGCCCTGGGGATCGTTTGATAGCGACCCCTGCACGTAGACGTTCGGCCCGAGGAGGGTGTCGTCCCCGGTCGGAGGGTCGGAGGCGGTCGAGCTCGTCGGCCCCAGATAGTAGGTAACCGAGTGCCGCTTTAGGCGGGCGGCCTGGGCCTCGCCGATGTTCGTCTCGAGGTCGACGCCAAGGCCCGCGGGCAGGGCGTAGCCGTCCGCACAGGGGTCGTCATCGTTGATCGTCACGCGAGCCATGGCGGTTGCCTCCGTGGTGTCACTGCCACCGGTAGCCCGGGGCGTCGGTGGTAAGCCACATCCAGCCCGTTGTCGCTTCGGTCTGCGCGCTCTCCTCGTCGAGGGTCAGCTTGTCGCCAATGTTCGGGGTGATGCCTCCGCAGCTCGTCGACAGGACGACGTCGTTTCCGGTCGTCGAGTCGACGACCCCGCCCGCCCCTCGTAGGGTCCAGTCGGCCTCGTAGAGGGCGACGACGTGGTCGTCGGCGAACGAGTCGGCGTCGCTGGTGTAGTCGGCGCCGTGGTACTGGTCCGCCTTCAACGTGAAGTTGAGAGAGTCGACGACCGCCGTCACGAGGCCCGACGGGCACCAGGCGCGAACCCGGCGGTCGGTGTCGGTGTAGCCGTATACGAGCAGGGTCACCGAGTCGGATACGTACTCGCCGATCGGGCGGATCGTCTGCACGCGGTCGATCACCCGGAGGACGGCGTCGGCCATGCCCGATTGGCCCGACGCATCGGGAAGCTGGTCGAACGTCGCGAGCACGATGTCGCCGATCTCGCCATCCCACGTCGAGTGAACGTCGACGGTCAGCGTACCGACGAGGCCCTGATGCAACCCGAGGAGGCGGCCCCACCGACCAGCGAGGGCGTGCGAGCCGATCTCGTCGAGCGTCGCCGCGAAGGGGAGTTCGATGCCGACCTTTTGCGCGCCGACTCGGCCGAAGAGTTCCTGTACCCCGCCGACCTCGGCCTCGTACCTGTCGATCACCCGGCTTTGCGGGTCGGACGGCCTCCGCCACGGGCGATCGTAACTGAGGGTCACAGCCTCGATCGCGTTCGCGGCCGCGATGTCCTCGGCGACCCGGACCGGCCGGCCCTTGCCGGGGGCGACGAGGTCCGACTCGGTGAGGGTCGGGGTAGTGGCCGAGGTCGCAGCTCGGGACATATCGATCAGCCGTAGGGTCCCCGTCGTCGTCGTGCCGAGGGCCAGGCAGTAGGCACGGAGGATCTTGTCGAGGAACTCGGCGAGGTCGTGCTCGGCATCAGCGATAAGGGAGACGGTCCCGGCGGTGATGCCCTCGAGCTCGATGCGGTCGCCTATGTCGGTGAAGGTGTCGAGATCGAGGTGGCCCTCGTCGATGCCGAGGCCGAACGCGGCGGGGGCCTTGTCATAGGTGCCATTCAGCGACGTCGTCCCCGTCGACACGAGGATCTGCAGGATGACGTCGACCGGGTTGACCTCGACCCGACGGCCGCCGGAGAAGTTCCACTCGGTGCCGTTGCGGGCGCGGGCCCAGCCTTCCGGCTCGAACACGTGGGCGAGCGGCATCGGGTCGGCGTTCCACGCAACGACGAAGGTCCCTCCGATGTCCCAGAGCTTGCGGGCGGGGCGGTCGACGTCGGTCAGCTCGAACGGCCAGGGGAACGTGTATGACCCCCATTCGTCGTCGGACTCGGCGCGCTCGACGAGCGGAAAGTCGTCCCAATCGTCGACGACCAGGGGGCCGTAATATTCCCAGAGCTCGACGCCGTCGGCGGTCACCGACTCCGGGGCCGAGGTGAGCCTCGCCATCGAGATCGCCCCCTTGCCTACCAACGCATTGCGCCAGTGGGATCCCGTCGCCGTTCGGACGGTGAGCGGGCCCCCCGCCCACGTCCCGCCAGGACCTCCGGACCGGACGGCCGACCCTCGGGCGAGTTCGGGTGCCGCGACCCGGGGTTGCAGCATCGTCGAGGCCAGGCGGAGCCGCTGCAGCTTCCCCGCCTCCTCGATCGGTGACCCCTCGATGATGCCGACGAAGCGTTCCGTGCGGTCGACGTGCGATGCGTGGCCCTCGTCGTAGACGAAGACGCGCGCAACCCTTCCGACCGCCGCAGGCAACCGGCCGTACACAACCACCCCTTCAGCATGGGGGCGGGCGGGGGTGCGGAGAACTCCGCGGGTGACCGTCTGCAGGTACTCCCACGCGCCGGGGTAGGAGCCGACCGCCATGGACGCGGTTGCACGACAATCGACAGCCTCCGAGCCGATCCACGACGGACCGGCGGAGGCTGTAGGGACCGCCGTCCCCTCGCCGGAATAGATCGCCGCCGCGACCGTCGTGCACGTCGTCGCACTTCCGTCGAGGGCGGCGACCAGCGTTACCGGCCCGACCGCTGACTCGCGGAAGGTAGGCGCCCGGACGGCCGACAGGCCCGAGGCATGGCGGACCCTGTTGTGCACGACCTCGATGCCGTCGACCGAGGCGAGGCCCCCGAGGGGGTCGATGCGCTGGCCGGCGCTTTCGGTCACACCCTGCACGCCGGGGAGCCAGCGGGCCGCAGCGTCCGAGCCGGTGACCCACGACGGCACGCCATCGGCCAAACGAAAGTGGTCCTCGATGCGAGCCAGGCCCGTGACCGCAGTCGAGGTCACCGTCGGCGACGATGCCTGCAGGGTGACCGTCGCCGCAGTCCGCGCGATGAGCGTATAATATCCGTCCGCCACGACGGACACGTCTTCGGCCCACATCATCGCGCCGAACTCGCCCGAGGTCGGCGGCGTGTCGGCCGTCGTCAGTACGAACGTGCCGTCGGCGAACCCTTCGGCGTTGGTGATCGCGAGGGCGTTTCCGACCTCGCCCCACCCGTCGATCTCGAGGGCGAAGATCCCAGCCACGTCAGCCCCCGTCGCGGAGGACGAACTCGACCGCCCACCACTGCCGGCCGCTACGGTCGGAGCATAGGGCCTGGAGCTCCGGAAGGCCCCGCAGCAGGTACGCCGCCCTGTACGTCGCCGCGGCGGTGTAGACGCGCAACGTCGGCACGTCGTCGGTGTTCTCTGGCGTGCGGGCGAACTCGAGCAACTGCTCGAGGAGGTTGTTCGGGTCGCTCACGTCGCGCCCACCCATCGCGGCCAGCGTCGCCGTCTCCGCAGCATCGGAGCGAATGTCGGCGACGAGGACCGTCGGAAAGCGGAGCGCGCGGTCGGTGAGCGTCGCGCCCCAGACGTTCAGCTTGCGGGAGTCGCCGTTGATGTCCTCGGCGACGGCGACGTTCGGGTTACCCTCCCACCGCTCGTCGCGGGCCGTCCGGGTTCGCGGGGCCCACGATCCGCAGCATTGGAAGTCCGCCGTGATCGCCCCCGATGTCGTCGTGTGAGGGCCGACGCCGTCAAAGCCGAATTGCGCTGCCGCAGCTACCGAGCTGAAGGTCAGCCCGATTTCCCCCGGGCTCCCGGTGCCGAGGGTGTACTCGGTGAGCGGGGGGGCGTGGTCGCCGGCGGGCCATGTGTATTCGGCCTGTGTCGACCCCTGGCCCGTGATGGCGTCGACGAGCTTCGCGAACTTGCCCTGGATCGACGTCGTCGTGGCCGCGACCTCCCACGCGGTCGAGTCCCAGCCCCAATGCGTCGCGGCGATGTTGGTCGCCAGGTCGACCGTCCCCGAGCTCGTGCCGTCGTCGACGTCACACGTGCCGGTGATAACCGGGCGCCACGAGATGCGGTGATAGCGGGGATGGTTCGCGATCATGTACCCGCCTCGATTGCGCTTCCGACGCCCTCGACCAGGGCCCGACCCATCGCACGACGGGGGAGCCCGGCGCCGTAGCTGACGCGGTAGACGTTCGTCACGCTCGAGTTCGTGGTCGAGCCTCCGCCCCCACCAGAGAGCGCACGGTCGGGGCCACCGGATCGACTACTGCCACCCGACGAGGCACCCATCGCGGTCCCGAGCGCGACCGCCACGACGCCGGCCGCAGCAAGGGCGACGCCCTGGGCGGGGGTGCCGAAGGCGACGGCCGTCAACGGGTTAGGGATCACCATCAGCCCGGCGAGGGCCGTGGCCGTCGTGCCGACGGTTATGAGGATTTGGCCGAGGATCCCCTTGATCACGTCGCCGGCTTTCTTCCCCTCGCCGGTGAAGGCGTTCCCGATGGCTTGGCCCATCGATGAGAACGCAGAACCGACCGCCTGCTGCATGGACCCGAGGATCTGCGAGGCGGCCTCTTCCATGTCGGTGAGTTCTCGCTCGACCTCCTCGCGGGAGCCGATGAGCTGACTGATAAGGGTCCCGCGGGCAGCGACTCCGGCACCTGCGGCGGCTCCTGCCTGCTGCTCCCGAATGAACTCCTGGATCGACGAGGTGGCCTCGTCGATCGACTCAGCGACCCGATCCGACTCGTCACGGACACGGCGAAGGGTCCTCTCATATTCCTCGAAGGCGGCCGACCCGTCGCGCACAACGTCCTCCTGAGCCCGGACGGCGGCGGCATTCTCGGAGGCCGCGGCCGACGTGTCGTACATCGCGCCGGTCAGCGTGTCGATCTCGTTCCCGTACTCGTCGATGGCGACGAGGATGCCGCCGCGGATCGCGGCGTGTGTCTCCCAAAGGCCATCCTGCAGGTCCTGCACCCCGTCGCCGAGCTCACCGAGGCTGTAGGCGCCGGCGATGAGGGAGTCGGCGAGCCCACCGGCGCCGAGCGCGCGGGCGAGTAAGGCCGTCTGTTCGGTGAGCGAGGCGAGCCCGTCTGATATCCACTGCACCGGCTCGACGAGGGCCTGGATCATCACGATCCCGAGCTGCACCACCGACGCCCCGAGGACCTGGGCGGTCATCACCAACGTCTGCCACATCATGTTCAGCGCGCGGCCCCAGTTGATCACGACCGCCCCCACCTCGAGGATCGCGGCCAGCGCCTCGAGCATATCGGCGAACCCGTGGCGGGCCGCGTGCTGCATCGCCTCCGAGTTGTTGTCAACGTGACCGGTCAGCGCACTGACGGCGTTGATCACCGTGCCGAGGACTGCCTCGAGGTTGTCTCCGCCGAGGAGGGCCTCGCCGAAGCTCGCCCGTAGGCGCTCCGTCGCATCCGATAGGAGCGACGTCATCTGGGCCGCGTCGTCGTTCGTGGCGGCGTAGGCCGCTATCGCATCGCGGCCGGCGTTGAACAGGGTCCGCGCCGCAGCCTCGGCAGCGTTCAGCCCGACCAGGGCGAGCGTCGCTTTCGCGATCGTGCCAGAGACGCGGCCGGTGGTGCGCCCGATGCCAGCGAGGCGAGCGTCGGTGCGCGCGGAAGCGGCAGCGGCGGAGCGTTGGGCGAGCGCAAAGGCGGCGGTCTCTTCCTTCGACCGCCTGAGCTCGATCGACAGCTTCGCCTGTGCGTCGTCGAGGCGACCCGACGAGCGCGCCATCCGATCTTGCGACTGCGTGGCGTCGCCGACGCTGTCGTGCTCGACGTTGATCCGGAGCGATACTGTGCGCGATGATCCCATCGTTGAAGACTACCCCCCGAGCTCGGCCAGGCCGCGGGCGACGTACTCGTCGACCTGGGCAGGTTTCAGACCCTTGGCGCGCGCCTCGGCGCGGAGGGTGTGGGCGAGATCTCCGCGGGCGTCGACCATGGCGACCTCGAGGGCCTCGACGTCGGCGAAGTCCTCGCCGGTCATGTCACGGAGCGAAATCCACCCGCGGTCGAGCAGGGTGCGCCATTTCCGCGCTACGTCCCACCGCTCGAACCCTCCGAGCGTCATCCGGTCGCACTGGCACTCTGGAGTGCCGCAAAGTGGCGGGCGCTCCTCGCGGCGTACCGTCGCGCAGTCGTCGGAGGTGACGACCCCGCGGGCGTAGGCCATCAGTTTCCCGGGTCACCTTCCGAGCCTTCGTCGCCCCCTTCGTCGTCGGACGGGAGCGGAGCGTCGGGGCGCGTCCCCATGCGGGCGGCGTGCGCGGCGCCGGTGATGGCGTCGGGCAGCATTACCAGCCACGCGAGGCGGCGAGAGCGGTCATCGGGGAGCGTCTCCCCGTTAACGTCGACGTTGATGTCGAGGAGGTGGTCGGCGATGTCCTCGAGCGACAGCGAGCCGAGGGCGACGAAGTCCGGGCCGTCTTTCGCGTTGCCCTTGCACCTGGTCGCCGCGGCGGTGAACCGAAGACGCTCGTCGGCCGAGGCGCGGTCGACCGTGCCCTCGATGACCTCCTCGCCCCACTGCACGCGGAACCGTGCGACGTTCCCAAACGATACGGTCATCGATCCCCGGGGGTCAGGCGTAGGTGTGCGAGACGGTGAGCGGAGCGGTAGAGTCGCCGGCGTTCTGGCGACGGGCGACGCCCTGAATCGAGAAGATCCGGCCGCCGTCGGCCGCCTCGCGGTCGGCCTTGTACTGCACGAAGGGCACGTCGACGACCATCGTGCACGTGGACATCTCCAGCGTAAGCACGATGTCAAGGAACCCGCGCTTCGAATAGAAGCCCGCCATGATGTCCTCGGCGATCGTCGACGTGTCGGCGAACGACAGGGTCACCGGGTGGCCCCCTTCGTGGAAGGGTTGCCCGGGGCTGTAGCCTTCGGTCGCCGTCGGGTCCTCCTCAAGGGCGATCGTCGGCGCGATGTCGATCTCGAACTGGCGCCATTTCCGCTTCACGGCCGCCGAGATGTCGGTCGGGCCCGAGTCGTCCACGTAGTTCACGGCCAGCGTGGCGCCCTTGACGACGAGGGGGTCGACCGCCTCGCCCGAGGTCCGGGTTCCGTAGTCCGACAGATCGACGTCGTCCGGGTCGAGGAACTCGGAGCCGACCACGAGGCCATGGGGGACGCCCGACACGAGGGCCAGGCCGCTCGTGTTGAGGATCAGCTTCGACGCGAGGGAGGCCCCGCGGAGCTTCACGAGCTCATCGGCCGTGTTGTTGTCGAGGAGGACCTCGGCGAGGCTGAGCGTCGCCGGCGACCGGGTCCCGGCCGACTCGCCAGGCCAATCGGCAATGGCCTTTGTCGAGGGCGTCATGGTCACAGTGGAGCCGGCGTGCGTCGAGCCCATCCCCGATGCGTGCAGCATCCGAACCCATGGCGGATAAACCAGGGATCCCGTGTAGTCGCGAATCTCGCAGTCGATCTGGCCCGTCATGCCCACCGCGCCGCGGGTGGCGGCGATGGAGCCGGCGTAGCCGTCGAGGGCGTCGTCGTTCAAGATCTCCTCGTCGGGCCCGGGCTTGATCGTCGACGCTCCGCGGCAGGGCCATATCGGGTTGGCGGAGGACGCAAGCTTGAAGGTTCCGACCGTCGTCTCGAGGTCGGCGCAGATCTGGCGGGTCTTGAACTGGCGGAACGACATCGATCAGCCCTTCTGTGCGGGGGTCTTCTTGGCGGCGGCCTTCTTGGCGGCCGGCTTCTTTGCCGCTGCCTTCGGGGCCGCGGGCGGGTCGGACGTCTTCGGGGCCGCCTTCGGGGCCGCGCCGATCGTCGGGGCCGTGCCGTCGAGCCACGCGATCACCGAGGCGATGGCCTCGTCGGTGGGCTCGATGCCCATCCGGCGGAGGCGCCGCACGACCGCGGCGGTCGTCGGGCGGGCGTCGGGACATGCCCGGCGAACCCGGGTGGCGATGGCGGCGAGCTGGGCGTCGGTCATGTCACGGTCCAGGTGAGGGCCCACGTGAGGACCTGATTCGTGGTCGCGTCTTCGCAGAGGACTACCCAGCGATCCCCGTCCTCGATGTCGTACGTACCGAGGGCGACGCTCACCTCGTATTCTGGATCGTCGAGCGTCCCCGTCGCGGTGGCGGCGTGCCGGGTGAGGAAGACGGACCAGGCCGAACCGTCGGCCCAGCCGGCGACCGCGGTCATATCGATCACGATGTCGGTCCCCGCGGCGAGCTGCGCGGCGGAGATCGACACGCCGGTCGAGCGGTTCGCGGGCGCCGTGTCGAGCGTCGTCGCGTCGACCTTCACCGTCGCATCTGCCGAGGCGACCAGAGGTTTCGCCGGTGGGGTGGGTGCGGGGGAGCCGAACGTCGGAGAATGACCGAAGGCGGCCCGGGTCGACACCAGAATGTCGGCCGTCGCGCGCATCGTGTGGGGGCGGTCGGAGTCGTCGTGAATCGTCGCCTCCGCCGAGCTCGGTGCCGACACGTCGACGCGCCAGCACGGGGTGTCCGAACCACCGGACGGGTCCGGCAGGTATTGCTCGAGGACCTCGGCCGCATAGAGGGCGAGGAAGGAAGCGGAGCGGGCCGGCGCTGTGATGTCCGCGCCGTCGAACTGAACCACCGCGGCGATCGTGTATGTCGTGAAGGCGTCGACGTACTCGAGCGCGCCCTCGTAGTCCGCCTCCGAGCCGACAGAGAACACCTCGACCCGGGGGAGCGTGTCCGACGACAGGCTCGGCGGGAGGTCCTGGCCGTCGAGGCCGACCACGATCCGCATGGCGTCGAGCTTGTCGGACACGCCACCGAGCGACAGGCCCGACACGGCGGATCGCAGATAGGCGTCGAGGAGGACCTGCATCCTATCTTCCACGCGACGATGTGCGACGGCCAGGGTCATCGGGCGGGGATCCTCCCCTCGGATCTGGCGAGGTCGAGGAGGACCTTGCCGGTCGCGTCGGCGAGCCGCTTTGTGGCCGTCGGATCCCAGCCATAGATCCGGTGGGCGTGAAACTTCGCGTACTTCACGCCGGCGCGGAAGTAGATCCGGGACTTCGTGACTCGGACCTTCAGGAGCCAGGGGGTCGTCGCGGAGCGTTTGAGGGCCCCCGTCGCGACCATTGGCGTTTTCCACCGGTGGCCGATGGCGCCGCCCTTCGTCTCCCACACCCGGCGCTCGCCCTCGGCGACGACATGGCGGGCCGCCCGCATAAACTCCACGTCACGGCCGAGCCGCTTCGCCGTGGTCAGCGCACCCTTGATCGGGCGGAGCGCGCGGGCGATATCAGCCTTGTATTGACCGGGAAGCTGGGGCCCCGCTTTGCGGCGGCGACCCATTACAGCGATCCGCCGCTGGCGATCTTCCCGGCGACCGACGCCGCCCATGTTCCCGTTGTGGCGCCGTTGCCCGTACGGTCGCGCCACGCCTTCGACCCCTCGGCCGACGTCGAGCTCCCCGCGCCCTGCTTGATCGACTGCGGCGCCTTGATCAGGCGCGTGAGCGCGATCCCCGCCTCTTTGGCGTACCCCTCGGCATCGATGCCGCGGTTTCGGGCTCGGAGGATTGCGGCGACGGCGCGGTATAACAGGATCCCCGCGAGGACGTCATAGGCGCTGTCCGTCGCCTCGAGGGCGTCGGCCTCGCCATCGCCGAACGCCTTGTCATAGTAACCACGAAGCGAGGCCGCCTCGGTCTGAATGATCGTGGCGACCTGCGTCGAGTTCGGCGAACTCGAAGCGGAGATCGTGAGGTCAGCGACGAACGCTTGTAGCGTCGTTTCGTCGACGCCGTATTCGTTCGCCGCTGACATCGGGCCTCCGCATCAGCTCAAGGTGAGCGTTACTTCTTTGCCGAGGTTGGTGTCGACCGTCTCGAGCGCGTACTCGGAGCGCACCAGATACGCATCGCCCGGCAGGGCGGGCGGGTTGAGGCGGCCGGTCACGACGTCGATCAGGGCGTCGTATGGGCTGAACGTCTTCAGGCACGACGGGCGGGAGCCGGCGGCCGAATGACCGAGGAACCCCTTCGTGGTGAAGATCCAAGCGTCCGAGCCGGCCGCGTTGATGTAGGACTCGTCGACGAGAACCGGAGTCACGCCGGCGCGGGCACAGACGGCCTGCACCGCGGGGGCGACGGTCGGGTTGCCCTGGCCGTGGAACGCCGCCGAGTCGACGACGCCCGCGGTCGGATATACGGTCCCGATGTTGCTCGCGGCCTCCCTCACCTCGTCGAGCTCCAAGATCAGGGTGTATGCTTGGGGCCCGAACCCGAAGGTGTTCGGCCGCTGGCGCGGGCCGACGGTGAGGGCCTGCGTGTCCGAGAAGGTCCGCAGGAAGCTCGAGAGCTTCGTGGTCGTGTCGGTCAGGTCGAGCGCCGTCCCGTACGTCGACAGGGCATCGATCGCCGCCTCGAGCTTGACGTGCAAATAACCGCACATCATGGCCTCGACGTATTCGAGGGCCTCGGAGAAGACGTCGAGATCAGGGTTCGGCGCATTCAGGGCCTCGGCGACGCGGTCGTCGACGTAGATCCAATCCGTTGCGTGCTTGGTGTGCGTGAAGTTCACCTCGGTAAACGCCATCGGCGCCAGGCCGCGGGTGGCCGAATCGGACACCTCGCCGACGTTGCCGAGCTGGGCATTGTAGCCGAGCTTCGTCGTCATCTGCTGGTAGGCGCCGTTCTGCCCCTTGTGGGAGTTGATCGGGGCCAACGCCATGAAGGCGGCGAGCGAACCCGTTCCGGACGTGTACTTCTTGAACAGTCCGGGAAGGATCGTCTGCAGTGCTTGCAGGGAGGTAGCCGAGGACATGGCGGGGAGCTCCTATCTTGGGGGCGCCTTATCAGGCGGGGACGGACTTGGCGTATGGAACGGGCACGAGCTTAACCCGGCACTTCCCGGCCGCGGCGGAACCCGCGGCGACGGAGATCGCCTGCACGTACTCGCCATCCGCTATGGTCGACGTGTAGAGGCCACCCGCGGCGGTCGTGAGCTCGACCCCGGAGCCGGAGACGGTGATCGCGGCGGCGAGCGTGATGTTGCAAACCCCCTCCGACTGCACGTCGCCCTTCTCGGTGTCGTCCATCGCGTTGACGGAAACCCCGATCGACGGACTGGTCGCCGCGTCTAGGATCATGATCTCGCCGCCGGTGACGTGGCAGGCGAGGCCCGCTGTGATGTCTTCGCCGGCGGACTCGGATCCGGAGTAAAAGTCGATGTGCATGGTTCAGCCTGTCGTTGCGTGCGGGGTGTCGGTGCGGTGGGTCAGCCGGCGGGGGTGCGCGACGCGGCGAGGGCCGCGGAGTCGCTCATCCCCTGGTTCTTGAAGTGGACGATCCGATCGGCGAACCCGGTCGGGGCGCCACCGCCCGCGGGCGGTGGGGTGAACTGCTGGCCCGCGAGCCCTGCCTTGACCTCGGCGGCCTTCCGCAGCCCCTTGATCTCGTCGCGGAGCGGGGCGACCGCGGCCTCGACTGCGGCCTTGATGGGGCTCGCCGAGGCGGCGACCTCGTCGCCCTCTTCCTCTTCGCCCTCACCCTCGGCCGCGGCGACCTCTTCCTCTTCGCCCTCACCCTCGGCCGCGGCGACGTCGTCACCTTCGGCGGGGGCGTGCAGGGACTCGAGGGCCGCGGTGATCTCGCCGCGCATCCCCTCACCGAACTCGGCGAGGGAAGCGTCGATCATTGCCTGGACTTCCTCGGGGGTCATGCGCGCGGCTCCGGTATTGGGTCCGATAGAGGCGGCGACCTGAATGTCGCTCTCTTCGCTGTCGTATACCGACCCGGTGGCAGGATGCTGGCCGACGGCGAACTGCGGCGTCGGAACGTGGGACACCTCGCGGAGAAACCCGGCACGCACGACGCCGGTGTCGTCGCGGGCGTTGAAGGCGAAGCGGCCCGAAATGTAGGGGTTGTCCGCCCGGATCGACGGGTCGCGCGTCAGATAGATCACATCTGCGCCGCGATCGGCCTCCTCGACGTCGAGGACGAAACCCGTCACCGGGCCCCCGTGGTCGATCAGCATCGGCACGAGCGTCGGTGTCGAGCGGTCGAGGTGGTCGCGCATCGACGAGGCGAGCGCAGATCTGCGCTCGGGGTCCGACTGCGGCACGAGGATCTCGCGACCCTCGGTGGTCGTGTCGAACACGATGTCACGGATCGGGAGGAGGTGGGCGCGCTCGATGGCCAGGGCCGACACGTCGGCGCCGGCGTCCTCGAGCAGATCGACGGCGAGGAGGCGCCTCGCTTCAGCTTCAGGCCGCAGCATGATCATCGGGGGGCGGGGCGGGGAGGGACTGCGTCGACACGACCATCGAACGGGCCCGGGCCTCGTCGATGCCGACGGCGACGAGCAGCTCGACCGCGACGTCGTCGGACACGGCAGAGTTCCGAAGGCGGTCGAGTACCTCGAGGGCCGCGGTGATCTGGGCGCCGTTCAGCTTCTCGCCCTCGACGAGGTTCTGTGCCGACTCCTCGGCCTCGGGGGGCGAGGCATCCGGGGCCGACGGCGTAGACACCGACGGTGTGTCGGCCTCGGGGGCCGCGGGCGGGTCGTCGAGGACGTCGGAGGGTAGGCCGAGCTGCCGGCCGACGAAGCGGGACAGCGCCGGGGAGCTGGTGAGGATGCCATCGTTCACGAGCTCGCGGATCTGGTCGATGTGCCCGCGGGTCAGCTTCATGGCCTTGTCCGACCAGCGAACCACCATTCGGGGGGCGAGCTCGCGGGGGTAACCGCAGAGCTCCGCGAGCGTCGGGAGCATCGTCCCGTTGGGAGTGTTGTCCCCGCTCACCGTGTCCATGTAGCTGTCCAGGTGCGCGCGCAGGAGCGCCTGGTCGGCCTCGTGCACGACCTCGCCGAGCGACCTCGACCCGACGCCCCTCATTCCGAGGTTATTTAGAGCGTTCAGCGCCGCGGCGTTCTTGCGCTCCGACTGGTACTGCGCAAGCGGGGCGAACTGCTGCATCGCGGCGACGTTGCTCGCCACGACGTCGGCCGAGATCGCTTGCGACGTAACGAGGGCCTCGTCGTCCCCGTTGCGGATCGCGTCGAGGAACATCTGCACCTGCTCGTTGTCATTCGCGCTCGGGGTGCCGTCGGCGGTGGCGTGCACGTGCAGGAACCCGCGCGACCATCGCATCGCCTGGAGCAAGTTCTTATATAGTTCGTAAGACGTCGTAGAGGGCGCAATCAAGCACCGGTAGGCCGACGCGCCGCGGAACTCCCCAGGGAGCGGGTTGCGGGCGAAGTAGGCCAGCTTCGGAGCGTCGAGCGTCGGGACACCCCGGGCGGCGCGGACCCGGACGCGGGCGAAGACGTAGCCGGTGGGGCCCTGCACGAACTCGCAGATCAGACCCGGACGGATGAACCCGAGCCGATAGCGGTTGTCCTCGATGATCTGCTCATAGACGGCGTGGCCGAAGGTCGACCAGTAGTCGTAGTTCTCGGCGACCCAGAAGGGCACCGAGCGATCTGGCATCGAGTGCAGGACGCCCTCGACGGCTTTCGCGCATGCCTCCGCGTCGGGCCGTCCCTCGTTTCGGGGGCGGGGCACGAGGTCGTACTCGAGCGACTGCAGGAGCTCCCGACGGCTGTCGGCGGCTGGGGCGATAACGTCGTCGGTGCGGCGGATCTGCCAGAGCAGGCCCGGCGAGGTCGAGTCGCCATAGAGCAGCTCCGGAGTGAGCGACGTTGACGGGTCGAGCCAGCCGACCCGCGAGCCCGACGCGGTCGGCAGCGTCGCGACCTGCACCGATGCCTGCGGGCCCACGACCTCCGCCTCGAGTTGCTTCGGCACCGGAGCGCCCCCGAGGGCGCGGAGGGCGTTCCGGACCCGTTGTCCTATGGTCGGCATTAGTCGAGCTCCGCGAGTTGTCGCATAGCGTCGCGGACTTCAGCCCACGTGTCATCGTCTACCCTGGGAGGCATGGCGTTATCCCGCCTCCAGGCCCGCCACGCGCGGCGGATCGTTGCTTCGTTGGCCCGCGCGTGCGTCGTCAGATCGACATCACCGACCGCGGCGAGGACCTCGGCGACGTACCCGCGCACGACGCGGCGAGTCGTCACGCGGTTATCCCATGGATCCCAGCCGTAGCCGAGCGACCGGGGATCGACCCCGACCCGAGCCTCGTCGCTGTCGAGCATCGGCGAGCAGGGGCGGTGATAGGTCCGGAGCCGCACGACGACCCGAGCCGGATCCGACTTGTGTGGCTTGATGCTCACGACCTTGTCGGCCGCTTTCGCCAGGCGGAGCCGGTCGGCGTCCTCGTCGAGCGTGGCCGACCGCAGCATATCATGGCTGTGGTGTCGGTGGATCACCGTCGCCGCAACCGACGTCTGCCGGGCCGCCTTATTGCCCGTGTTGCAGTCGATCAGATAGCGCCAGGCGTTGAAGGTGACGAACGACCCGCAACGGCGGGGGCGGGCCTTCGCGGCGCTCCATTTCGTCAATAGGAGCTCGACGATATGGACGACGCACGCGGCGCGGTGTTCCTCGGTGATCATTCCGCGTGTCGGCATCGTGCGGGCGGTGGACTTCACGAGGCCGCGGAGCGGGTCGTAGATCCGACGGGCGAAGAGGGCATCCGACTCCCGGAGCCGGCCGAGGGAGCGGAGCGCACGCCACCGCTTTAGCAGTAGCCAGAGCTCGACGTCGTCGATCACCTTCGATGTCGGGACCGGGTCCGGCTCGGGGGTCAGCGTCCCCGCCCGCCGGGTCAGGCCGTCGCGGCACAGGCGCGCGAGGTCGTCGCGGGGGCCGAGAACCCGAGTCACCGTCGAGCGGTGGCACCTGGTCGCCTTCGCGATGGCCCCCGCGCTCAGACGCTCGACCGACTCGGGGTTCTCCTCGATCCACCTCCGGACGCGCAGAGCCGCACTGGGCGGGCGGCCTCGGCGGATCCGGGACTGTTGCATAAATGCGGGGCGGGCGGGGTTGCGTCGTCGGGGTATACCCATACATGACCGACACCGACTCACAACCCACCCGCGACGATCTCCGCAGCTATGCGGCCGAGCGGGTTCAGGACCTCGCACCGCCGCTACTGATCGAGGCCGAGCTGCGCGCCATGGGGGCGACGAAGCGCCAGGCCGGCGACGCAATGAAGCACGCCGGGGAGATCATCGAGCGGAACCTCGACGAGGACGACATACACGCGGTTCGCCAGGCGATCCTCGCCTCCGCCTCGGAGCGGATGACGACGATGCGCAAGCGGCTCCTCGAACTCGAGCAGGACCTCGAGGAGACGACGGATCGGCGGATGCGACTGGCGATCCACCGCACCTTCGTCTCCTACCTGAACCTCGCACACCGCACGCACCGCGACCTCGCGGTCGCCTTCCTCCCGAAGGAAGTGCGGCAGGAAGTCCGGGAGCCGACCGACGAGGAGATCGACGAGGCCGCACTGAAGTCGCTCCGCTAGCGCGTGCAGACACCGCGGCAGCGCACGATCCAGCGCGTGCACGACCGATACATCCGCCACATCTTCCGCGAGGTCCAGCGGGAGATCCTCGACGCGGTGTTGTCGCACCGGCTGACGTCGATCCTCGGGGCGCGACAGGTCGTCGGGAAAACTGCGGTAACCAGCTACGCCGCGATCTGCCTCGCCCTCGGGGTCGAATGGAAGGGCCAGCGCATCCCCGCGCACGACGTCCACGTCGTCTCGAGGTCGGAGCGGACCAGTCAGGACTTCGTGCACCGGATCGGCCGGATCCTCGATGCCTTCCAGGTCGGGGTCGGACGGCACCGGGCGAAGCGGGACAGCCTCCGCGATCAGGAGCTCGGCTCGATGTCGCGGATCGCCCTGGCCAACGGCCGCCGGATCTTCGCCCACTCCGGAAACCCCGACTCGATCCAGGGGTTCCCCGGGTCCGTCATCGTCGACGAAATCGGGGCGAACCGGAACGACCCCGAGGAGATCCTCGCGCAGGCGCTGAGCGTAACCGCGACCAGCCCAGACTGGCGGTGCCTCCTGATCGGGAACTCCTCGACCCGCGGCGACTGGTGGCACAAGTGGTGGGAGTCGCGGGATGGCGCCTTTGCGGAACGCCGGGCGGGGTGGGCGATGGTCAAGCACGACGTGCACGACGTCTTCGGCGAGATCCTCCCCGCGCACCTGGTCGAGATCCGAGAGTCGATGTCGGATCGGGACTGGCGCCGCTGGTTCCTGTGCGAGTTCGTCGACGCCTTCAATCGAGCAGTCAGCGATGAGGACCTCGAGATCGCGGCCATGGGCACCGCCCGCACCGAGCTCGGAGCGCCGATCGTCCTCGGCATCGATCCGGGCCTGAACCGGAACCCGACCGGCGCCGTCCTCGCACGGGTCGGCGGGTTCGCTCTCGACGTCCTCTCGGCCGAATATTGGTTCGGCCCGACGTCGCCGAGCTCCGACTCAATGCGATCGTGGACCGGCGCGCAGCTCGAGCGGATCGATCAACTGGTTCGCGTGCACCGCCCATCTAAGATCGTCTGCGATCACAGCAACCTAGCGAGCGCGCTCGGCGATGCGCTGAAATCCAGGTACGGCGGGATGGTCGAGCTGGTCGCCACGACCCACGACACCCGGCAGCGGAGATGGGGCGCCCTGTCTTCTCTCCTCGCCGACGGCCGGATCTCCATCCCCGCGGGGGGCGCCGGCGCCGACCTTCGCTCGGATCTGACGCGCCTCGAGATCGACGACGCCCAGCGGTTCGGGAAGCTGAACGAGTTCGGCCGCCTGGTCCTGCCGTCGATCACATCGCCGAGCGGGACCCACGTCCTACACTGCGATATCGCCGACGCGCTAATGCTGGCGTGCGAGTTCGTCCACCTCGAGCCGGTGCACGACATCGCGATCCGTCGGCCCGAGACTCGGGAGGCCGCGGACCCGGTCGAGCCGATCGGAACTCCGCCCGCGAAGGGCGCGAAGGAACGCAAGCGCCGAGGCGGCTTCGGGTGGGAGTGAGGCGCCGACACTGCGCTCGAGGCGGAGCGGGGATCCCGCGAACCTGGCGGGCCAATCGAGGCGAGGGCGGGCCATCCGGAAACCTCGTTTGGTTTTTATATACCCAGAAAGG
>Ga0208156_1000307_pt1 | contig 21049 bp, 42 predicted proteins | sample 1_EtaG_FD_184073 | JGI IMG/M metagenome (GOLD analysis project Ga0208156, IMG submission 184073) | Marine viral communities from the Subarctic Pacific Ocean - 1_ETSP_OMZ_AT15124 metaG (SPAdes) (version 2) | ecosystem: Environmental > Aquatic > Marine > Oceanic | place: Pacific Ocean | collected...
TGATGCTGGGGCGAGGCGGTGCGGGACGTGTGAGTTTCCGGACTATATCGAGGCAGGCGGCAGGTTCACGGGCGCTTGGGAGTGCGAGGAGGTGGCATGTCGCGGCAAGGCCCCGAGCATGTTTAAGGAGCGGGTTAATTGTCCGTTTTGGAGGGCGAAATGAGTGCCAAATCAGCAGACCGGTGGACCGCATGACAATCCAACCCGCCTGCACCTCATGCCGCAACTCCAACCGCCCACTGCGCCCCGGTCCAAATGGCGGCACCTTCTGCGACGAATGTATGCCAGCGGTGGAGGCAGGCGGCAACGGGAGGGGGCAAGAAGTGGAGCCGCAGCCGCAACCAGATACCGAACCCGAACAGCCCCCGCCCCCGCCACCCGCAATGCAGCCCCAACCGCACCCGGAATCAGAAGTGTCCCAGCGCGGTCACCTGGTCCAGCGCCGAGCATTTGCCGTGGAAATGGAAGCGCGATGCTTGTCGGATGCGGACGTGTGGCGGGATGAGATTCGGCGGATAGACAAGGAGTTGAACGAATAACATGAACCCCCCCACGCACTCGCGCCACAATAGCCGCCTTATTAGAGAGAGTGGCGATTGGCCTGATAGCGGCCCCGGAATGGTCCAGGGTCGCGCCCGGGGTGGTGTGTGGGGGAATTATGCCCGGCATGTAGGCAGACGCGCCCATGAAGCGGTGTGTAACAGGTGCAACTCCTGCCCGGTCCATTAAATAATTGACAACCAGTACCACCACAAGGAGCAGCAAAATGGCACTCGAAAAAATGGAAGCAGACCAGCTAGACGAATTCGTAACCCGCCGCGCAATCATTGAGCAACTCGAGTCCCCGTTCGGCGTCCACTTCCGCGCCATCCTGATCGACGGGGAAGGCAGCACGTCCACCGAGCCGGACCAGAGCGAGAAGAAGGCCCTGGACGCGGCGGCGCTGCACTTGGGGGTCAGCGCTTGGATCAAGGACCGGGTGAAGAAGTAGTAGGTAGATTATTGACGTAACCGATTCACCGGCTACAGTAATAGCCAACGTGACAGACACCATGACCCGCAACCAACTACAACCATAACCTCGATTCACCCGGCGCTGGCTTAAAGCCATGTCTGTCACGATTCCTGCCTGCGGGTTAGCGCCGGGCCTTTTGAGGATAGGAGGAGAGTGCCATGAGCACGCGTACCCAGAGGACTGAGACCAAATTGCGGCAGACCATCGCCAACCTCAAGAAGCAAATCGAGACCCGTGACGCTAGCACTCAGCGCCCGGTGCTGGAGCGGAAGATTGAGTCACTCAAAAACGAGAACAGCAAACTGGCGTCCGACTTGAGCAGGTCCATGGCGCAGATTGAGTCGCTCGAAGAGGATGCGCATGAGGCAGAGCAGTCAGCTGCGGCGACCGCCACGGACCCGATTCGATGACCAACACACCGTCAAAGCCCCCCGAATTTAAACCAGACTACACCGACAAGTTAACCGGATCCATGTGCTGGGATATCACACCAAGTGGAACGAAACTATGGTGCCACATGCCGGACAAGCGCTGGAAACTGGCCATTAGCTTGGACGAGACTATTTCCCCCGATAAGGGCAGGGCGCTGGCTCTGGCTTTTCAGGCAGACAGGGATAAAGAGGAGCCGAGCAAATGACAACGCCATTTTCAGACTATCTAGCAATCGAAGCCGTCAACTGGTCCAGTCTCAAACTCATGCACGCGTCCCCGCTCTGCTACCACTACTACCGGAGCCGACCGACCCCGGACAAACCTGCCTACCAACTAGGGCGAGCAGTCCACACGGCGATCCTGGAGCCGGATGAATTCCAAAGCCGCTACACCATCATGTCCGGACCCCAGCCAAACGACTGGCGCAACATCGGGGCCGCACAAGTGGAGGGCAAACTGGGCGAACTGTACGCGGTCTATGATGGCAAGGTGCGCCGGGGCAAAGCCTGGGACGCATTCGAAGCGGACCACGGCACGGACCCGCGCCCGATTCTGCTCCAAAAGGATGTGGACCGATCCGTTGAACTATGGGAGCGGGTTGGAGACGCGGAAATTGTAACCGCTGAGCAAATGGATACCTCCACCGTTTTAGCCTTGGCTGTACAGCGTCACGAGGCTGCATCCCTCCACTTGAGCGGCGGCGTAGCAGAGCAGACCCTAACCTGGACCGACCCGGTAACCGGACTCAAGTGCAAGGGGCGAGCGGACTACATCACCGACCGGGTTATTGACCTGAAGACGGCCCGGGAAGTGGAGCCGCGCCGGTTCAATTACGCCGCCAGCGATTATCTCTACCACGGGCAGATCGCGTTTTACCACGATGGCGCTCGGTTCGCAGGACTGGACGTTGACATGCCCCCGATGATTATCGCCGTCCAGAATTGCCCGCCCTATGACGTGGGGGTATTCGATATCGGCGAAGAGACACTGGAAGCGGGGCGACGACTGTACCGGGGACTGCTGGATCAACTGGCCGAATGCCTGGAGCGGGACGAGTGGCCGGGTGCGGTTCCGGAAGTGGTGGATTTGGAGTTGATGTATTGGGCGGCGGGAGTGGAAAACGATTCTGACAAAGCAGCGGCCCTGACCATGGGCGGCAAGCCAATGGAGTTTTGACATGGCAACGGAGACATGGCGACAGGTGATGGAAGCGGAGCTAAGGTGCCAGGGGGAGTCATTTGACGATCTGATTGCACATACCCCGATGGCGCTCGACTGGGACAAAGAGTTTGACGCCGGATTTGGATGCGCAGAGGGTGAGCCATTTTTGGCTTGGACTGAAAACAGGGTTTACTTCCCGCATGAATACGACGGAGCGGAATCAGTGTGGAGTATGCCGCGAAACCCGTGCGACAAGCCATTCAACCACGGCAACCGGGACTTTGAAGACTAAAGGAGAACCCAATGCACAGTGACCTATTATTCCCAAGCAAATACATCCGAGCCGCAGACCTGATGGACAAGCCGAAGCAGGAGGCGAGCCTGACCATCTGCGGCCTGGAGCGCGAAGAACTCCGAATGCAGGACAACACCACAGAGGAGAAGTGGTGCCTCCACTTTAAAGAGTGGGAGAAGCGGCCCCCGGATGAGAGAAAGCGCCTGGTTTTGAACAAGACCAACGCCGGGACCATCTCCGAAGTGCTGGGGACTGAGACGGAGGAGTGGGTCGACAAGTCCATCACCTTGTTCGCCACCACTTGCAGCGCCTTTGGCCAGACCGTGGATTGCATCCGGGTCCGGGGCAAATAGCCGCCATGCACGCGACCGGGAAGAAGGAGCGGGAACGGCAGCCGGGGGAGGATCCGGAATGAGAACTGCATGGATATGCGACCACTGTGCCGAGTCATTCGATACCGAGCAACTGGCAATAGGCCACGAGGCGGCATGCGATATGGCCCCGAGTGCGCAGGTTAAAAACGTACTCGATACCATTAGCGATCTCGTAAGCGACTTTCTGTATTACGACAGGAGGGAGGACGAGGATTTGCCGCCCGGAGCCATTGACGCTCTAGTCATATCCGGGGACCTGACCATCAATCAAATGGTGAGAAGGTTTTCTGCGCAACTCCGAACCGGGATAAAATCATGACCCGACCCAAAATCACATACACCGAATCAGCCGGAAACTACACCGCGCTCAGGGGCGGGACCAGTTGCGAGGTGAACAGATGCACCATTTTCCCAGAGGATTGGTGGGCAGCGGTCAGGGGCGGGAGATACGTGTTTTATGCAAAACCTTACCCCACCCGCCACGCCGCAGCAACAGCCGCCCTTGACTGGCGAGACGAGCAGGACCGGGTGCGGATTGAGAAGGAGGAGGGGAGATGAAAGCGAAGACGATCAAGTCCATCATTCGGAAGAAAGTCAATGAATGGCTGGAGTCCATTGAGGATGAGGCCGTGCGTACTGCCGTGTCAGATAAGGTCATAGTTACGGGCGGGGCCATCCCATCCATGCTGCTCGGAGAAAAGGTCAACGACTTTGATGTTTACCTGACAGATAAACCAGCCCTGCTCGCACTGGCAAAATATTACGTTGCCAAGTTCAAGGAGGCTTCCCCACAGAAGCACAAGGACGGCAAAGTTGTGGAAATGTCCGTCGAGGACCTTGAAGACAGAGTGCGAATTACTATCGAGTCCCAGGGTATTGCAGGCGAGGGAGAGTCCAGCGGGTACGCTTATTTCGAAGGCAACGAAACGAGCAATCCGGAGTCAGACGACTTCGTTGATCGGGCCATGGAGAAGGCGGAAGCGCAGGAAGGCGAGCCAGGAAAGAAGCCGTACCGCCCCATATTCCTGAGTGCCAACGCCATCACGCTGGCCAACAGAATCCAAATCGTAACCCGATTCTTTGGCCCGGCGGATGAGATCCACAAGAACTACGATTTTGTCCACTGCACAAGCCACTGGGAAAGCGAGACGGGCAAGTTAATGCTTCGCCCCGATGCACTTGAGGCCCTGATAACAAGGGAACTGGTTTACATCGGAAGCCGCTACCCGCTGGCAAGCATCATCAGGACCCGTAAGTTTTTGACACGCGGGTTCACTTGCAACGCTGGCCAGTATCTCAAAATGATATGGCAAGTTCACGAGCTTGACTTGACGGATATCAGCGTGCTTGAGGAGCAACTCACGGGCGTTGACCAGGCATACTTCGCGCACTTGGTTGAGGGTCTGCGCTCAAAGATGGGCAACGATCCGAAGTTCAAGCCGAACTATGACTATATTGCAGCCATCGTTGACCGGATCTTCTAGGAGCCAACCCAATGACCGATCATGACCAATCCTGGAATACCAACCGAAACCGAAACCGAAACCGCGCCAAGTGCCGGACCCGCTACACGTCCCACGAACAAGCCGCCATCGTGGGCTCAATCCTCGTGGTGGCCGGGCTGATTCTGTGCGCGTTGCTGGGGTGGCTGTAGCGGCGCTGATAACGAACCGCATCCCCGGGCTGGACGCCACCGAAACCGACCGATAGGAGTACGCCGATGACGAAGGATGAGGAGTTAAGAGAGGTCTATTGCCCACACTGCAACCAGGGCGCGGAGATAGAGCGGCTGCGGGAACTGCTCAGGGCAGGGATCAACCTCATGCGCCCCGTGGCTGAGTACGAGGACGAGCTGGCCTGGCTTCGGGACGCGGATGTTCTCGAGCCGCCTCCGCTCGATGAGACCGGGCGCGGGTGAGAGGATGAGCGGGAAAATCCGGCAAGGAGACGCCCAAGAGATGCTGCGCACCCTCCCGGCGGAGTCCGTCCAGTGCTGCGTCACCAGTCCTCCCTACTGGGGCTTGCGTGACTATGGCGAGCCTGGACAACTCGGGCTTGAGCCGACCCCGGAGGAGTACATATCCAAGATGGTGGCGATATTCGCGGAAGTGCGGCGGGTACTGCGGGATGACGGGGTGCTGTTCTTGAACTTGGGGGATAGCTATGCGAGCGATATGAAAGGCAGCGGCGGGATAAAAAATAGCACATTAAATGCAGCCAGGGACGAGCATGGCTGGCTGGCAGAAGATGGGCACAGTCAGCCAAGAATGAAAATAAGGAAATTGGATCATGGTCTCAAGCCCAAAGATCTGTGCGGAATCCCATGGAGAGTAGCCTTGGCCCTACAGGCGGACGGCTGGTATCTCCGCTCCGATATCATCTGGCACAAGCCGAACCCGATGCCGGAAAGTGTCACGGATCGGCCCACGAAGGCGCATGAGTATATTTTCTTGCTGACTAAATCGGCGCGGTATTTTTGGGATGCTGATGCGGTGGCAGAGGCGAGCACATATCCGGGTGACAATCGAGCATCCAGAACCGACACACGCAAGACGGCAGACCCAATGTGCAACGACGGGGGGAGTAGAGCGAGGACGGGAAAACCAACAGGGAATACCCGCAACATCCGCAGCGTCTGGACCATAGCCACACGCCCGCTAAAAGAGGCGCACTTCGCCTGCTTTCCGCCGGAAATCCCGGAGAAGTGCATCAAGGCTGGGAGTAGCGAAAAGGGGTGCTGTCCCGAATGTGGTACGCCATGGGTGCGGCTTGTGGAGCGTACCGCTATGAAGGTGCGGCCATCTGAATCAAGAGCAGAGACGGATGCTCAGGGGCTCAGAACGCAGGCCCGGGGCACCATGACGGAAGCGCCAACATCTCGCACGGTCGGATGGGGTGCTGACTGTAAATGCTCCGAAGCAAAACCAGTCCCCTGCATCGTCATCGACCCCTTCATGGGAGCCGGGACCGTCGCAATGGTGGCCGAATCACTCAACCGGTCATGGATCGGAATCGAACTAAACCCGGAGTATGTCGAGATGATCAAGCGGCGGGTGAGTGGTCCGCTGTTTGCTGGAGAGGTAAGCCAATGAAATACAAGTGCGACAGCTGCGCCCACAAAAAGGGGATTTATGATAGAGGGTGACTTCCCAGGACCAGCAACTGGTATTGGGGTAACATATTCGTCGTCGTAAAGGAGGCACCATGACCGAAGACAAAGCAAAAACTGAATCCGAAGACAGGGACGGTTGTGTGTCTGATCGCGCAAGTGCAGAGGTTGATGGAGAGGATACAAAAATACACGTTAAAGATAACGATGGGCAGGCTACTATTGCGGGTGGAGTAGGAGTAAACACCGATGCACAAGTCGGCGGGAAGGTAGCCCCTCATGAAAAAGTTGATGGTACTGATGTGGGAGATAGCGTGGGCGCATATCTTGATGCTACAGCTCATGCAGATGTGAAAGGCTCAGCATCCGCAGGAAAAGAAGGAGTCGATGCTACTGCGAATGTGGGCGCTGGATATGGAGTAGGCGGTGGAGCAGAAGGCTCTGCGAACGTTGGGAAGACTAAAGTATCAGTCTCAAGTGATGTGACCATAGGGCCTCAAATTGGCATTGGCGGAACTGCTGAATGCAAAGTAGATAAAGCAGGGATTCTGCATATAAAACTCGGAGGGGATGTCGCTGCGGGTGTGGGTTTAAAGGGTGACGTCAATCTTGATATTGATACGAAATCACTTGTAAAAGCTGCAAACGATACTTGGCATACTCTGAAACATATTCTTTAAAGTCCCGCCAGGAGGCACCACATGACCGACGACAAGCCGCAAGCCGAAACCGCACCAGAGACCACCACGCCACCCGAGACCGCGGCCACCTACCTAAAACTGTTCAAGCTCGCCCTCCCGTTCCTGCTCGCCCTCGTGCCAGGTGGGGCCGCAGTCCAGCAAGCCATGGCGGCGCAGGACAAGGGAGCCACCGCCTGGAGCCTGACCGCGCCCACCGTCAACGCATTGATAGACCGGGTAGAGGCTGGGGACGCTGAGCGGCGGGTGCTGGCCAAGGAGGTTGCCAAACTGACCGGCATCCTATCCGCCAAGGGGTTGATCCCCACGTCACGGGCAGAGGTGGCAGGCGGTCCCAATCCGGTGCTGCTGGAGGGCGAGGTGAAGCCGGACAAGGCTCCGAAGAAGGGGAAGGGCGAGCCGCCGAAGAAGGAGCCGCCCAAGGTGCCGGGTAAGAAGCCGGCCCCGAAACCGAAGAAGCCGCCGATCAAGAAGTTGCCGGTTGTGTTGGTGGCCTAGCGCGACTCAATCAGACCACTCCCCGCCATAGCCGCCCGGCACTGCTACCCCCACTGTTCCGGCCCGAAGGTCTCCATCATCTCCCGCTCTGCCAGATGGTCCCAGCAGTGAGCCGGATCCCATCCCATATTCCACTCCTTCCACCGGTTGCTCTTCTTGTAGTAGGACCCGTTCGCTACCCCGTGCCGGTCACACGCCTCTCTCAGAGCCCAGAAGAACGCCCCGCAGTCGTCGGTGTACTTCCACCCCCAACGCCGGTCGATAATGTCACAGGCGAGCCCCCAGTTGTGGTGGCGCACCTTCTTGGACTTGGAGTAGCCCTTGCGGAATTTCTCCAACTGCTGGGCTTGGGTCCGGTGAGCGTTGGAGATGCGCGGCTGAAACCCCTGGTCTGCAAGGTCCGCTAAGACATGGCCTATCTTGTCTCGGAAGTGGGGGCGTAATTCTCTCAGTTCCGGGTCACTTGCCAGCTCCCCCGGCAACACCGCGTCTCCGCTACTCATCGTCAACCTCCACAGCCAAAGCCTTGGCCACGAACCCCACCACCCGCGCCTTGAACTCCGGCGGGTACTTGGCCAGCAACGCCATCATGTAGCTCGCCCAGAGCCGTGCCGCGCCTTCGTCCGTGCCGTTGGCGTGGGGCAGGGCGCGGTCGTTGTCTATGCGCTGGCGGCATGTGGGACAGGTGGCTGGCATGCGGGATTGTAGCATGGGGGAAATTAATTTGAGAAAGTTTGAAAATAAATGCACTTTGGGGCTTGCAATTAGTTTAACCGGGGTCATACTTAATTAAGAGTTAAGGGAAACAGGAAGCGAACCCGAACAAGGAAAAGACTATGACCCCAACCGCCAAGCTTGCCTACCGCAAGAACGACAACGGAACTCAGGCCATCGTCATCAACGGCACGGACGTAGGGATCATTGAGAGTGGCAAGGGCGGATGGTTCGCTTACACCTCCAGTGCGCCCTTCTACAGCGCGAACGGCCAGACCAGGAAGGACGCAGCCGGCAAGCTTGCCGCCATGATTAATGGCTAGCAAAATTCAATAGAGCAAAACAGATAACAGATAACAGAGAGAGCGGACTGGCAAGGAGAATAACATGACACCGATTAGTGGAAAGGCCCTCGGAGTAGCACTCGCGACTACCGAATGCCTGGCCGGACCAGGAAGAAAATGCTGGAGGGAATCCGAGCGGCGCGAGGTTTTTATCGCTCTCATGGATAACGGGATGATACACCACAGGTCAACCATGGCGTCTTTTGAGAAGGCCTATAAATCAGTATGGTCCAAATATATCAAAGGAGCCCCGTTGAACCTGTCAAGCATATGGAAAAGCACGCGCTGCGGAATCCGATTGAGTTACAGTTATGGCGACGATGACAGGGTCGGACTGTGCAATTCTCGCGAAGTTTTGAGACGGACTGCGAGGCGTGAGTCATGAGGTGGCAGGATATAAGGAAAACCTCATGCCAATAAACCCCGAAACCTACAGCCCCCGCCCCGACTCAGTGGCCGGTCAAGTCCTGGCCCTGCTCCAGACCGAAAAGACGCTACCCCGTCGCCAGAAGCAGGACTGGACGCCGGAGACCATAGCCGAATACCTGGACGTGGCACCGGGCAGCGTTCGCACCGCCCTGCACAATCTCAAGTCCGGAAAGCTGGTCAAGGTGATGCCAGTGCGGTACCGGGCAGTTTAAAATTAATTTCACTTTTCTTACCTGGACCCCTTGCAATTAGTTTAACCGTAGTCATACTTAGTTATGTTCAACAGCGCGACACAGCAAGCCAACCGGAACCAGGAGAACAACATGACACAGCACCTCTGGACTTGGGCATGGGCGATTAACCCGGACACGAAAGAAAAGTGCAGGTTCCGCGTTCACAGCACGCCAGGTCGGATTTGGACCACCGACCAGCACATGGCGAAGGTGAAAGACGCCCTGAATACGGACTCGCCATCCTTCGGCCACTTGGAAGCGACCAAGGGCAAGACTGGCTGGATTCTGACCCCGAACTGGAACCTGGCCTAACCCCCACCAAACGCCCAGCCCGGGGGCCAAGCCGGGCAGAGGAGAGAGGGACGATGAACCACTTTACCGCTGACAACACCGAGGGATACACCACCACAGACCTGATCGCCATGAACGACCTCCTCAATAACTCCATGGCCGGAATTGATGAAGACGACCCAATGTACGAGCAGGAATTAAAGCACCGTGCCGAACAGGTGCAGGGTCGATACGACAATGCCACCAATATCCCTTGCAACTGGGACCAGCGCTAGCCCATGGGACTCAGAGGCCCGAAACCCGGCACAGGAGGACGCCCACGCGGCTCAGGGACCGGCCCGCGCTACCCGGAGCGCTTCATGGTGCGCTTACCACCCGGGGGCAGCGAAAGGCTACGAGAGAGGGCAGCAGCGGCAGGGGAGAAGGTGGGGGATTACGTGCGGGGGTTGCTGGGGGAGGTTAGCCGTCCGGAAACAACTTCCGCTGATCCTCCAACTGCTTGTCATACTCAGTCATCGTAGCCCCAGCACGGGCAGCCGCCGTGGCCATGGTCTTCGTCAAGTCCACCTCTACCCCATTCTCAGCCGCCATCTTCACCCCGGCCTGAACCAGCGCCACAAGTCCGCTGATGATAATCGCCTCCATTATTTCAACGCTCCTTCGGCCCGTGCCAGTTCCGTGGCCGTGCCCAGTGCCGTGATTGCCGACCCGATCAACTTCTTGGCCATACCCTCGTCACCTTGCAGAATCCACCACGCCGCCTGCTGGACCGACCGCTGGACCAGTAGATGAGCCTCGTAGAACTTCTTTAGCGCGGCCTGACAGGTGACCCATGGCTTGCAGTCCTTCGAAGCGGTTACGCCTTCCTTGACGCACTTCTCTGCCTTGAGCTTGCAGATACCAGACCACGCCGGGGCTGCAACCTGCTTGAGTTGATAGGCGGATTCCCCGGCCATGGAGACGCGCTGAGCCGTGGTCATTTTGCAGCTCGTTGCGCAGGGGGCGAGCAGGACGGCAACGATTAGGAGTAGCGCTCTCATTTCTCCACCTTCTTCTTCACCACCGGGCTACCCGTCAGGAACCGCAGCACGATGGTGACAGCGCCAATCACGGCCACCGCCATGGGCGCGTACTTCGGGCTCAGAAATTCGGTCACGAACCCGGTGCCCTGCTCCAGTAGTGCTAGCGCCGTTACTGCCGCGCCGAACCAGATGGTCTTGCTTTTGAGTGGGGACTTGGTTTCCATTAGGTTTCGTCGCCTCCTGTCGTTAATTTACCACAAAGCTGCTTTTGATCTCGTAGGTTTAAGTACGCCCAGTCGCATAAGCAATGTCCGCTAGGCTTAGCGGAACACAAGCGCGGGGAGGGTCATACGTCACCTCCTTGTCTATAAACCTTACCGCACCAAGTCTTGCTATGGACATTGTAAAACACACCCGGACACTTCAGACACCGCCCCGGGTTGCCCAGCCGCTTACATTTTGCCGCGCTATTAGCCAGTATCCGAGCCGAGGCGGCCGCATTGGTCTCCCAGTCCATCAGGTATTCCACCGCCCTCTGTCCCGCGTCAGAGTTGCAGTCCGGCACATGGATAGCCCACGGTCCCACGTCGCAACCCCTACCGCCTTTGCCCCGTCCGGCTGACAAGACCATGCGGCAACGGGTCTCGGCCCGGCACACGTCCCACAGCAGTCCCCTGGTTAGGCCCTTGGAGCGCTCCAGGGACTGGATCACCTGTTGGCGCGGGGAAGGTCCTGGTGCCGCCTGGCTCCTCCCCGTCACCCACAGCCACGCCATCAGGGCCAGCAGAAGGGCGGTGACGAGGGCCTTGAGGTTGGGGCGAGTCATGCCAGCGCCAACAGCCGCCCGCTTACTCTCCAATGGCCTCGATGGCCTCGCATCCACCCTGGCCGCATCCCCGGGGGACCGGCTGTCCGTCGCGGTCAAAGGCGACAGTGACTTTGTGTACCTCTTCGGTCACGGCTTGGTGTTTCTTGTCGGCCTCGGCCATCTCGGCCAGGGTGGCCATCGTCTCCGAGTAGTATTTGCTTGCTCGGGCGTCCTCGGAATCCACGTTGCGGCCTCGACGCCAGTCCTTGAGGTAGTCGGCCAGGACCTTGGCCAGAAACATGATCGTCCCAAGGATTCCGCCGCCGCCTACGAGATACTCAGGAGGGATGGAGGTGGGGCCTGTAGCGGCTGCCAGAAGCTGCAATAAGGGGCTCATGGTCGATCCTCTCCCGGTCTGCCCCGGGTGCGGTGGTGCCTACTCCGCAATCGCTCTGTCAACTGCGGCGCGAATCTTGGCCTGCATTTGCGGCCCCACTTTGATCTCTGGGGCGAAATACCAGACGGATTCGGACACCCCGTTACCCTGAGTGACGGTCACGGTCACGGCTGACGCGACGGACTTTGACAGGTTTTTTCCCGTTTTATGACATACACAGGTGGCGTCTACTTCGCCTGGGGAAACCTCGCACAGTGGCTGCTGTCTGAACTTTTTCATGATTGCCTTGCTCCTTATGTGCCGATGGCTATCGCGTAATCGGCTGCCACGTTCGCAGCGCTGTACTCCGCGCCGATTTGCCGCCATTCGTGGATACAGGCCGGGCCGCACGTCTGATTCACATCTCCCATATTGCCCAGGATGATTTGCACGTCGGTGCTGCCTGTTTTTGTCGTGCCAACATACGTTCCAACTAATAGATCATTGGCGTAGAGGTTATGGGTCTGGCTGCCGCCGACATCCGCCGATGTGGTTTCTGTGATGAGCACAGCTTGGAAAAACGGCGGAGTCCACGATGACGTGAAACTGTCATTCGTTCCTGCGCCGTGCTCCCAGAAAGACCACAATTTCAAGTCGGACCCGAGCAGATACCTGACTGTGCTCTGGACATTAGTGGCCTCCGCCTCCCCCGCGCCGCCGATTTCCCAGAACGAAGCGTTGGACGCTGGATTCATCTCGTAAAGCGTAACCAGCGTCTGAACGGTACATGCCCCGATGTTGTGCAATGCAGATGCCCCCACAGTCAGCCTCTTGAGATACGTTGAATTATCTAGGATCGATTCCCCGGATATTCCGCCGATGGTTACCGCGCCGCCAGCCCCTGTACGCGTCAGATCAAGGCTGGCCACGCGCCCATCCAAGTGGTTGGCGCTGCCGTCGAAGAGGTACCTCTCATCAAAGGAACCGGTCTGCGGTGCATTGGATCCCAGGGCTCGGGTGATTAGGGGGCCGATGCCAAGGGCTGTCCTTGCTGCCGCCGCCGTAGTAGCTCCTGTGCCACCGCCTGCAATGGGTACAGTCGCACCGTCCCCACCATCGTGATCGTGGCTGTCGCCGTTGCTAACGCCTTTGTTTCCCGCTGCGGCGTCGGTGGCAGTTGTGCCTATTTTTAGAGTACCAGAGTCGGTGCCGTATCCCATGATGGATCCTTAAGAGCGCCAGTGTTCGCAAAAGCCGACGTAGGCATTGACGGTAGCGTTGGCGTTTGTATCCGTGCGCTGGACGTCAATCCGCTCGTAAGCGGTGATGCTCGTCAGCCGCTCGGCCCAGGGGAAATTCACGTCCCCCGCAACAGAATACTCTTGCAGTTTCGCCCACTTATTCCCGATGGTTTCGGCCCCGCTCGCGGCCTTCGAACTCGTCATCCCGACAATGCGAATTGAGCACCCCGCATTGGAGTCAACTAGGACGTGGGCGTACTCATTCAGTTTCCCGTTTGGGACCAGGACGCCGTTAGTTGACGCGGCGGGGTAGGTGGTTGCGGTTGTGGCGGAATTAACGGCCAGATACCACTGTGCGGGGGGTACGAACCTGCTCATCTTCTGCCTCCAAAACAAGGGCAACACTATCTATGAAGCGCTGCCAAGTGTAGCGGCTGGAAACCAGTTCGCGATTCTTCGCGACAAGGTCACGCAGCGTTGTTTCGTCGGCCCTTTGGAGCGACTCTATCAGCGCAGCGTCTTCGGTGCAAGTGCGGGCGAGTCGATACCCGTGGTAGTCGCCACTGGACAGGGAGTATCCGCAGCCATCGGACAGGACCGGGATCAGCCCCCATGACATGGCTTCGAGCACGGTGGTCGGGTTTGCATCGTGGAGACCAGGCATGATTAAATAATCGTAGGTGGAGATTAGGGACTTGGCGGCGTCGGATTGCAAGTCCAGGTAGCCGTGGTGGGTAGCCGTGGGAATGGTCCCGTTTCCGATATGTCCCAGGTTCGTGCCCGGGAACGCTGTGTTGCACTTTGCCAAATACTCCGTCCCCTTAATCGGAACCGTGCAGCCAATGTACAGGAATCGCCGCTGTCCGGGCGCGTTGTAGGACTGCTTCAGGGGCGGGAAGTGGGACGGGTCTATGGCCATGTCCAGGCGGGTGTACGGCGTCACGTTGAACTTGTTCGGCGCTTCCTTTTTATAGTGCCAGTCGGCTTCAATCTCATCAAAAGGGCGCGACATGTGAAACTCATCATAGCCCAATTCCTTCTCCCAAATATCTCCGCAGATATGGAAGCAATGATCGGCCCGCTCCCAAACATACTCCTGGTCCCGCCGATACTCCTCCGACCCATTCCAAGGCGCAATCGATACCACCTTCTTCCACGGGGCCACCATACTGGTCCGGAAGCACTTGCCCGGCTCCGGGTGCGGGTGGCCAATCAGGATGTCGTCGGGGCCATCCGGGTAGACGCACAGCTGCTCGTCCCAGTCATGACACTGAACCAGGTGGCCGCGCTTTCGTAGCCCCTTGGACAGGTTGTAGCCGATGGACCAGGGGGCGGCGGTGGAGCGGGATTTATCGTGGGGGTAGACTAGGTATATCATGGTTGGCCCTTGGTGTTGTAGTCCTCGTGCCTAATAACGCCAAAGCAGTAATTCCCTGCTTTTGTTTTATGAGAGGTGACAAGAATCCCGTCTTGCGGAAATGTTGTCGCGTGGCGGTATCCGCCATCCGTCCCTTTTCGACCGGCTCTTATAACCATCGCCACTGCGGCAAGTGCGTCAATTGCTCCTACGCTATAGCCGCGAACGTCAATGAATATTTTGCTCATGGTTGGCCCTTCTCCCTCTAAAGTGAATCCAGTATCTCTTGCGCCCGGTGCCGGTAGGTGTGGTGGGCTAGGACGTGGGCGCGACCAACATCTGCAATCGCCCAATTCCCGCACTGCATTGCGGATACCAATTGCGCGGCAACTTCGGCGTCCGGGTATGTCACCAAGTGGACCCCTGGTTCAAAGTGCCGACGAACCGCAGCGTCATCCGGACACAACAGCACCGTCCCACAGCACAACGTCTCCCAGTACCGCATAACCAGCAACCCGCTCCCGCCACTATTCGTGTGGTGGACATGGACCTGCAACCCAGCCACGGCATCCGCGTACTCCTGGCCGGTCTCCGTCTGGATTACCTCCACGCCTACGCGCCGAGCGAACTCGTCCCGCTCCGGGAAGTGGTTGCCAATGATGGCTGTTCCCGACTTCTCCCCCATGGTCGCGACCGGCTTAAAACGCGTCTCATCTGCCGCATAGGGTAGGTATTTAGAGCCTGGGAAGGAAGGAATCATGTCCGGGTTAGCCATGAAGAGGTGTTCCGGTTTCAGGTGGTCAACCAGCAGCCGATGGTGCTCCTGATATTTCTCATCCCGCCCGGTATCAAACAGCCACATGGCCATGGGGCAGGTCCGGGTCGCAAACTCGATATACTGCTGGTCGCCGTCGCCGCACTCCATGAAGATGATTAACTCCGGCTTCCATGGTGCTTCAGGGGCGATTCTCTGGCCGGTCTGGTAGACGGTGCCGTATGGGTGTGCTTGGTGGCCCATGCGACGGAGAGCGCGGACTAGAGCGGCACCGGTTTCCCATCCGGCTCCGGGGCCTTGGTTGCCACGGTAGGTTACTAGGATCTTCACCTACTTATCATCCTCCACCACAACCAGCCCCTCCTCCTCAAACGGCAACGCCTTACCCAGCGCCACGTCCGGACCAAACTGGCACAGCAGCTCCAGCAGCGTATACGTCACACAGCCTGGCTCGGAGCAGGCGCGGAACTCCAGCACGTTGCGGGGGTAGGCACCACGAACAGCGGATCCAACCTTGTGCAGCATGGCGTCATGCTTCTCCTGCATGGCGGTGATCCCGGCTTGCGTGGGACGTACCTGGAGCTTGGTGTTGACGGTGATGGTAGCGGGGGCTGGCGCGGGAGTGGTCTTTGCCTCCGGTGCCGGTGCCGGTTTGGGCTCAGGCTTCGGAGCAGGGGTCGGTGCTGGTGCCGGTTTCGCTTCCGCATTGGGCTCCGCTTTCTTCTTCGGGGGCCGTCCGCGCCTGGCCTTGGGTTTCTCTGGCGCGGGGGTGGGGGTTGCTTCGGTGGGGGTCTTGTCTTTTTTCGGGTCCATTGGTTTCTCCTTTCCCGCCACTATGCCAGCAGCGCTTCATTCATAGTTGCGTCTTTGCCTAAAATGTAATCCGCGATTGGCTTTATCTGGGGCCAGTGGGCAGATGGCGGACGCAGCAAGTTGCATTCCGCGTACCCGCAATCCGTGGCGGTCGGCCCTCGATTCAGCCTGTCCACGTCCACGGCCCACCACGAGCGGTCAACCCAATCACGGTGAATATTGACTTCGCGTGGGACGAATTGCAGGCGTGGACTGGGCCACTGGGCTATCAATGCACGCATCAGAGATTCGTCTGAAAACACATCCGGGTGCGCGTTCAAGTCCTCTTTATGGTCGAACAGCCCAACGCGCACATCGTCTTGCCTCAAGATTTGGTCAAACACCCAGCCCTCGGCGCACATGCACCCGGCTGGAAACTTGCCGCTATGTTCAGTCTGCGCGTAGACCTCCCAGCCGACGCAGAGCAGAAACCCAGCGGCCCGATCTTTTGTCAGATCAATATAGTACTGGCGCTGGAGCGGGAGCGAGTCCATGTCGTGGATCATGCACACCCGGTTTCCTTGTTTCGCGGCCAAGAAGTAGCGGATCATTTTGGCCCAATTGCCGGACGGGTAACCCGGCTTGTTTTCAAACACTGCCACGGGTGCGATTTGCTGGAGACGCGGGACCAGATCCAACCTCCCAGTATATGCGATCATCACCTCGACGCGGGGGAAGAACTTGCGCCATGCTGCCACCACGAGCGGGGCACACTGGTAATATAGCGGGCTGTCGTTCGTGGACAGGACCACAACATCAAAGGCCATGACTAGATCGCCTCCAAAATGGGCACCTTATCCGCTTCGTCCGCCTCAAAAAACTCCACCCCGATCCCCGCTCTATCAAATAATTCCAGGTCGAGATAATTGCGCCCACTCGGCCCGCTTAGGTATGTGGTTGCCTTGGCTTCCTTGCAGATGTTGACCAGCCGCTTAGTGCCGGTCGCCTCCGTTGGCCGATCCGCTGCCAGGACTGTCCTGATCCCCAGCATATTCCGGATCTGAAGTGCCAGCCTGAAATTGACGCCACAAAGCCGCTTGTCATGATGCAGGGCAGATCGGAGGGTGAGCAGTGTCCCTTTGTGTTCCGGGAGCCTGGAGATAATCCGGCCCCAGTCCGCCATCGGGTCCAGATACATCTTGTCGGCAATATCTTCTAGGCCCTGTTGAACGCTCATGGTGTACCAGTTGCCATTCATGTCGAATCGATTCTGATAGCCGCCCTTGGACCACTGGCAATGGCGCAAAAAGACGAACGCATCCGCCTGCTCCATTTTCTTGAAGAATGGTAGCCACGGCATAAAGTTGGTCTGGTGAATGGCGACGATCATGGGGCCACTTGTCGCCCCTCCAGCAATAGGGGGATATCCGCTACGACGTATGGGCAACGTTCCGATACGCGCCCCCTCCAGTTGATGTTATCTTTGCCACTGTCCGCAATTGGACCCATATGGTATGCGGTCATGTCCAAATATTGCACCTCGTGAAACATGGTGGAAAACAAAACATCATCAGTGCCGCAATGACCGGAGGTTGACGGGTGAAGGAATGCCGCATCTACCCCAATGTAAAACATTTGTAAAAATCCAGCGCACGCTGTTCCCCCATGATGGAGGTTTGAGCCCGTCTCGCCATATTGGCAGTGGTGCTTGTAACGCGGGCCATAGATTGCGCCAGCGTCCAGGTCACCTGTCAACTCTTCAAAGGAAGGGGGTATTAGAATATCAGCGTCAACAATGGCGGTCCATTTCGGCCAAAGACACTTGATGCCCATGTCAAGCGCTCGCCCTTTGGCAAACGGGGCATTGTTCTCATAAAAAACATCTGTTTTTATGCACTCGGCCCCGTGTTCAATGCACACCTTTGGCGTCTCTGAGTCGCTTGTATCAGTGATAACCAAATAACGATCAAAAAACTTCCGATTCTGAAATAAGGAAACAGTTAAATAGTCTGCATAGTTAACGCATATCGTCAAAGCGTCCATTACTTCTTTAGCCTCTCGGCAGTATGTGGTGCCACGCGGTCCTGTGGTCCATTTTCCAAATACCATTCCACGGATGGGTGCCAGTCGTACAATTCGGGGTTCCAGTTTCGCTTTAAGAATTTATTAATCGCTCCACGGCGCACCTTTGGACTCTTGCCCGCAAGTGCTGCGAAATTTGACAGGGACAGGTCGTCCACGGAATCACTTGACTTGCGACGGGGCAACGGGCACGCAGCACCGCACCTGTGGCACCATTGGTTTACTTGATCTTTAAAGTCAGAATCGTCGGGGGTGCGCTTCCACCAGTTCTTTTCAATTGGCCATCCGCCAGGTCCGTCGAAAAGTCGATCCATTGCCGCAGCCACCTCGCAGAAAAATGCACCCTTTGGCGTTATACTTGCACTCCACATATTCTGCACCCAGCACTTATCAATAAGCGACTCCCGCACTTTTTGGTCGTCTACAATGTCAGATATTGCAACCAAAATGGGCTGATGAAGGCTGGAGGGGGCTCCTGGACTCCGGTCATTTATCAATTGCCACCGGGGGAACGTTTCCATGATGGTTGACTTGTGCCTAAAGTACGAGTCTGGAGCAGACGTCCACAGCCCGCGCTTCTCTGGCCTAACCCGAGACCTGTAGTACTCCATCAGTCCTGGAAACTGCGGGTGCATTGTCGGCTCGCCACCCATAATGCCAACAATCTCAGGGAAGCCCGCCAAGGATTCCACCGCCCGCCCGAAGGTGTTCTCACTCATGAAATACCGCTGTTCTGGCCGGTAGTGCCCAATTAGTCGTGTGCAATTTGCACAATCGCTGTGGCAATAGTTTGTGATCTCAATCTGGATCACCCCCATCTCGGCGGGACTCCTCATTGGGACTGCTCCATATACCGTTCCAATTTGCCAACCGTCCAGAATCTGGGGTGAAGGTACCACTGCTCCAGCCCGTCATCCCACACTTCGTGCTCCATGGACTTCCAACCGCTCTCGAATTTTATCAACTCAACCCCGTGCTCCGCGCAGATGCTGACTGTGTCTCGATTCCACTTGTTAAACGGAGGCACAAACACAGAGGAATTGGCCAATGAGCAACTCGTTAATATGCTCGCTTCCTGGACCTGGCGATCCAATAGGCGGTGGTCAATGTGCCAAAGACCATGTGCGGCAGGGATAACGCCGGGTGGGCACTCTGGAGCGGTTGCGAAGACGGCTCTAAACAGGTTCCGGTAATCGCTTTTCGCATTCAGGATTCGAGGGTACACTCGCTCCTGATGAATCTCGCCCTCTGCCCTGCAATCATGGGCAAGCGGGCTGATGCACCACATGATCCGGGCTTCCGGGAAGTGGTCAGCCAGCCATTCGGTTAGCCGCCGGGCCGCGTCCATATCGGTGTTCGGGCTTATGTCATCAAAGCGGAAGATCATTGGACGGGAGTCCCCTTGTGCATCTCCCATAGTTCGTCGCCGAATTCGTCCCGGTGCCGGATTTTAAACAGGTCTTCGCAAGCGACGTGGTAGTGGGGGCGCTGGGCATCGTGGAGCAGGATCACGCCGCCATCGGACACCACCTGTTTTGCCACCCCGACACAGTCGGATCGCTTGCGACCGTCAACCAGGATGAAGTCAAACCGACCATTGTCCAGTGGCCAGTTGATGTAATCGGTGAGCGGAAGAGACCTGAGCGCATCCTGATACGAGGGCTCGTGATCGTATGCAATCCCCTGGTCGAACAAGTGAATGGTTGCAGATGGTGAGGCGGCGGCACTTACGGACGCGGACCATTTGGGGGACGTTTCCAGAGCGTGCCACTGCCCAGCATAAGGGCTGAATTGAACCGTGGACCCGCCACTGCCCCACTCCAAACAGCGCGGGGAGTTGTGCCGCTGCAAAATGGAGACGACGATAGCGGCGTGTGTGGTGGACATGTGCGGGGTCATATAGTTACCGCTCGTATCGTTGCGCGGTTGCCCGTCGGGCGGGGGGTTGCGGTGGTTGTCATGGAACTACCCGATGCGATTTTATCTCACGCATTAATTCGGAGCAGCACTCGCACCCGTCTTTGCCTTCGTGCCTCATTGCCCATGCAAGCAAGATGTGCTCTTCCATTTCATCTCCGACCCATCCCCAGCCGCCAATCTTCTTTGCGGCGTCTCTAAGGCTGTTTGATTTCAGAACGTAATTCATGTCACTTACGAGTTCGCCGATGTCGCCTTCTCCTCCAATAAAATCGTGATCGCCAACGACGGTAGAATAGATACTTAATATGTCCTTGTGCTTGTCTGCAATTGACTGGTCCAGTTTCTCCCAGTCCTCGCGTGTGACACTTTCCCAATCGTCCCTGTGCGGGAATGTTTCCTTGACGTCGGTCACGCTACCACCTCCCCCCAGACCCCATCCGGGAACCCAGCCGCCGCCCGTTGCCGAAACAGCGCCTCGCCGTGCTCCCGATTCGCGTCACTGTAACTCCGCTTCTGGGTCTCATCCCGCGTCGGACCCTGCCAGTCATGCTTGAACACCAGGTCATCCGCCGCCAGGAAACAGCCGTCCTTCTGCGCCTTCCTGCCTAAGTCGTCGTCGCAATACAAGGAGATGTAGCCGGGGTACCACATGCCGCCCACCTTCTCGGCAAATGGGCGTGTCATGATGGCCACGGTCGGCAACCAAGGGCGATCCGCGTTGACTTCCGGAGCGGTACCATCGCCAACCTTGAGCAGGACGGGCGCGTTGATATCCGGGATCCGCTTGAGTATCTCCAGGTCCCAATCTTGCGGGGGTTCTACGTCGTCATGGACTTGGATTAGGATTTGGCCGGTGGACGCCCATGCTGCGCGGTTGTAGGCGTCCACGCAGCCGCGATTTGACGTGTGGCAAATCCGCACATTGTCGGGGAACTTAAACCCTGACCCCTGCATGGAATCGTCGTCATTGTCCACGCTGAATATATACTCCAGATTATTCTCACCGCTCGCCTGCTCCAGCCACAGCTTCCTAGCCAACAGCGCCATCCCGGGTCTCCCTCGCGTGGCATGGCACAGGCTAAA
>Ga0208156_1000308_pt1 | contig 20951 bp, 18 predicted proteins | sample 1_EtaG_FD_184073 | JGI IMG/M metagenome (GOLD analysis project Ga0208156, IMG submission 184073) | Marine viral communities from the Subarctic Pacific Ocean - 1_ETSP_OMZ_AT15124 metaG (SPAdes) (version 2) | ecosystem: Environmental > Aquatic > Marine > Oceanic | place: Pacific Ocean | collected...
TCGTATAACCCGATAAGAATAGTCCATTTTTCACCCTGAATTGTAGTGTGGTGAATATCGCAAAAAAGCTCTTTTGGTCTTTTTGGTGCGCCATTCTGCGGAAAAGAGCCATCTGAGCTGTCTGTCACCAGTACACCACTTCTACTTCCATCAACATATACTGTAATGCCTTTAAGCCCCTTTTTCCACCCTTCAAAGTAAAGTTTACCAACAACGCTTGGATCGGTGCCTTTTGGAAGATTGATTGTTGAACTAATAGAATGATCAATACTTTTTTGAATCGCAGCCTGAACATCTATTCTCTTTGGCCACACAATCTGATCACTCTCGACAAAGAAGTCTGGAGTTTCCTCTGTCTTCAACAAATTAAGATATTCCTGCAAATTATGATGGAACACATCGTATTCTAACCATTTGTCTCCGAGTTCATCAACGTAATCCGGCGTGACATCTTTTTCATTGTGAGAAAGCTTTCTTCTGCGTTTATAGGAGTTCCTAAAAACAGGCTCAATGCCAGAACTAGTCTGAGACATAATAGAAACAGAACCGGTAGGAGCGTTCGTTAAAATGGAAATATTGCGCCTTCCAAATCTAGAAATTTTTTCCCGCAAAATTTTCGGCAGTCTCGAGATATAGGAATTCGTTTTCTCTTTGTCCCAATCAAACACTGGGAACATGCCTCGTTCCTTGGCCATGTTGACACTTTCGGTATATGCAGCATCTCTCAAAGTTTCATAAATCTTTTCTATTACTTTTAAAGCTTCATCAGAATCGTATCGAAGGTTTAAACAAGCAATCGCATCAGCCAACCCGTGTGTACCTAGGCCTGTCCTTCTGCCGTCGCGGCAAGCTTTTAAAAGATTTTTCCATAACGCTTTTTCATCTTTTGTGTCGCATGTCTTAATAATTTTTTCAAGCTTTTCGATTTCAAGTTCAACCAGATCGTCTGAAAGCCTCATGGCCTGAGTTACCACTTCGTAAAATTTATAGAAATCAAATTTTGGACCCTTAAACGGGTTGATGACAAAGTTCTTTAAATTAATTGATATCAGCCTGCAACTGTCGTAAGCAGAAAGAGGAATCTCTCCACAGGGATTAGTCGTTAATGTTTTAAACCCAACATCGGCATAATTCTCTGCCGGCAGGTTATTAATAATATTGTCCCACATCATTAAACCGGGTTCAGCTGTTTTGGTGGCTGATTCTACAATAAGATTCCACAAATCTTCTGCTTGAATCTCTTTCGTTATAGCTGGATTGTTAGAGTCGACAGGAAACTGCAAAGTGAATGGTTGCTTGTCCTCTACCGCTTTCATAAACTCGTCACTTATCTTCACAGAAACATTAGCGCCGGTAACCTTGGTTAGATCATTTTTCATTGCCACAAATTGTTCGATATCTGGATGCTTTATATCCATCGTGATCATAAGTGCGCCGCGTCTTCCATTTTGCCCAATCATGCGACATACGTAAGAGTAGAAATCTGCAAAAGACCAGGCTCCAGTTGTGGTGCCTGCAGAATTGTTGACGGGGGCATTTTCGGGACGCAGTTCAGAGATGTCGAGCCCTACACCGCAACGACGCTTAAACAGGTTGGCAAGATATTTGCCTGAGTCAACAATTGAAGAAATATTGTCCTTTGGAGAATCGACGACCACACAATTTGATAAAGAAACGTTAACGTAATTGTTTCCAATACCCATCATTGGAGACCCTTGAGGAACTACGTATTTGAAATTTTTTAGCAGTTCATATATATCGTCTTGTGAAAGCGCACCTTTTCCGCCAAACTTTTGCTCCATTCTGGCAAATTCTTTCGCCATACGAACGTGCATATCGTTAGGGCTCTCTTCTACGAAGTCGCCTTTCTTATTTTTTAAGGCATACTTGGTCATCCAAACGTTAGCAGCCAATCGATCATCATTAAAATATTTTAATGCAGTTTGTCGCACATGTTCTTCACTATGCATCTTTCTTGTTCCTCCCGTTTTTAAATTGCTTATACTTCTCTTTCAGTATAATCGCTTGCTCTTTAGTTTCCTTTGCTGCTCTGTCCCTAGCTGCTTTAGCATTAATATCTTCAATAGAATCATCAGTAGGTTCAAACACTTTAATGCTAACACTTGAAGTGTCCATGAATATAGGGTGTATCAGCCCATCGGGTCCGAATCTATTTTTAGCAACAAACAATTTTCCAGTGTTTGTATTTTTGTGCTCAATTGTCCTAGAAATAGAAAAAATAAAATCTGCAACGAAGCACTTGTTAAAAGCTTCGGAAATAGATTCCATTGTTATGACTTCAGCATTCAATCCGGACCTATTAGTTTGTGAAGCTGTCCAAACAGGACAGTCGAATACTTGAGCAATTGCTCTTAACTCTTCATAAATAGATTCTAATTCCATTCTTTTCTCTTTGCGAATAACATTTGGTTTTAAAAGATCTCCGTAATCAACAAGAACCATATCAACATTAAAATCTCGTTGCCGTAATTTTTCAAGATGATTTTCTAAAGTTCTTGTAGAGGCTGACTTTGTTGGATATTCTTTAACAATCAAGCCACCTTCAAGGTCTTGAACATTCTCATAAATCTGTTCTTTGAACACAAACAAGTCTTTAAGTGGTACTCCCGTTATACAACTGTCATATCTTGATGCTACCATAGTATCGGATAATTCTAAAGTGTAATGGACAACATTTTTTCCTTCTTTTATTGCTTGAGCACCAAGATGAACCAAAACCATAGATTTTCCTGCTCCAGTCGGCGCAACAACCACTCCAAGCTCCCCTCTGCCAAGCCCGCCTTTCGTTATGTCATCAATATAATCCCACCCAGTCGTCACAGGGTTTCTAGATCTAATCTGAAATCTTTTTTCAAAATCCTTCAGGTAATCATAGCCAAAATTGTTATCACATCCTAATTTGAGAGCATCGTTAATTGTACATGCAATCTCATCAAATGAAGAGCTTTTGAGAAGCCCAACACTTTTAAGCATGGCCTCTTTCAGTACTTGTTTCCTACAAAAATCAAGAGCAGTGTCCTTAATATACCCCTCTCCCTCAACTTCCATATCAGATTTATGAATTCTAGAAAAATAATCTCTCACTTGTTTTTGTGTAGCGTCATTTTCATCATCTAATTCAGAACGCATTATTGTTAGCATGATGCGAACTGTTGGGTGGACTTTATACTTCTCTCTGTAAGAGAAAACTTTCTCAATAAAAACACGAAGATACTTGAGTTCCAAGAACTGTATATCTAACACCTCTTCGATTTGATCGCAAAAAATTCTGTCTTGCAGAATCAGTTGGCATAATTTTTCTTGAAAATCTTTGCCGTATTTTGAAAAATCTACTCTCTCTTCTCTTGTCATAATTACTCTTTTTTTTAAGTACGCCCGCCTGGACTTGAACCAGGGACTTCCACCTTATAAGAGTGGCGCTCTAACCTACTGAACTACAGGCGCAAAATACTAACTGTAATAATACTTTATATTATAATCGTACACCTTTTTAATCTTTTTTATAATTGCCTTCGCAACCATTCTTCTTGATGTTTCTGAGGAAATATTCGTTGAAAACTTATTAAACTCTTCAAGTATCTCGAGAATAAGCTCCTCCATCTTTCTGTCTTTGTCATGAATCATTTTATTTACTATAACTCATTTTTGACTAGGTGTCAAGCAAAATCTTTTCATTGTTGCAAACATTTCTGACCAATCGTATGCGCCAATTCCATCTTCAATCATTAAACCAATGCATTGGGTTTTGTTTAATTCGGGCGTCATTTCCTGAATCGCGTATTTAATCTTTTGACTCGCCTGGACAGAAACAAGAGGAGTATACAGCTGCATCATCTTATAATTTCTTATTATTTTCTTCTCTCCGCTTAAAATATTGTGATGAACTTTTAATGGCTTTTCCACTGATTCACAAGCTTCAAAAAGTGTCTGGATCTCATGCGGATTAGCCTCTGAGAGGAACGGAAATCGCTTAGCAACGGTCTTTAAGCCGGCTCCACCTACACCGTCTAGATTGTCGCTCTTATCGCCGCAAATGGCCCTTGCGAGGGCGAAGTTGTTGGGGTGGATACCGAACGTCTCAACCAACCTTTTGACGTTTATGAACTCAATTTGGACCGGTCTATAAACTACTGTTTTATCATTACAGAGTTGATAAAAGTCTTTATCACTAGAAATAATAACTTTTTGAGCGTCTTTAAAGTGCTGCATTTGAGCGACATAACTTATTATGTCATCCGCTTCAATTTTCTCGATCATAATTTGAGAAACTGGAAGGCAATTAAGATAAGTGATAAGTCTTTGCTGTTGCCATACTTTATTGTTTAGTTCTTCTTCTTCAGACATAATACGAACATTTCTATTGAGACGAATGGGTTTTCTTCCCTCTTTATAACCTTTGTGCATTGTCTTTCTTTTTCTGCTTCCATCAGGACCATCCCAGCAGATCACAATATGATCAGGTTTCATCTCTCTACAATATTTTTGGAGAGATTTAAGAAATCCAAATGCGCCACCGATAGGCTCACCATTTAAAGCAATTGAAGGGTTTGATATATAAGCTCTCAAATAAATGTTGAGGGCATCAATTATTAATACTCTTTTCAAAACCACCTTTTTTTGGGATAAAGTTTGTTAATTTCGCCCATGCAATCACCTAACAAACGTTGATAATATTTCTCATCTTTAATTTCTGATATTGGAGGACTCCAGGATGATTTGAGCTTTTTTCTGCCGGCTTTGAGTGTCTGTCTTTCTGTACAGCCAAAAAGTGGACTAGGAAGGTCTATATTGATGAGAGTAAATTTCATTTTTGGGAAGCTTCCCCTGAGATCCTCTAAAAATCTATCTTCCATACTGTAATTAGAATCACAATTTGTAGTATTCAATAGTGCCATCATCTGTAGTATAATATATCCTTTTTATTCCAACGTGTTTTAAAGCTGATTCACACATAGAGCATGGCTTGCTCATTCTAAACTCTCCTGCTCTATCAACTCTAACAACATAGATGTCTGTTCCTTGTGTTATAGATCTGTCTAAGTTAAGAACAACCGCCAACTCGGCATGTAACGTTGATATGCCCTTATCTCTCTCGCGAAATCTTTTACCAAAAGAAGAATAGGACCACTTGTTATGCGCGGCATTTATAACGTTGCCGCCCTTTACTAATATTGCGCCATGGCTAGTTTTTTCACAATCACCTTGTTGAGCTATCTTCTTTGCAGCAGACAAATAACGCTGAATTCTGTTCGACATTTTTACCATCCACAGTACTTCAAATTGATATCAAGAAACCAGATCCGGATTTGTGACGTCTGTGTGGACGCTTCATGCGTTTAAGTGGGCGTGGGATACGGCGGAGATATTGATAACCTGATTTGTAAAAGCCGTGCCACGCATAAGAATGAACAATAGGATAACTTTGGCGATATCTCACTACTTTTGTACACGGCACCACATCTCTGTACCACACTTGATCGTCAAGCGGCCACGGGAGAATTAGTCCGTTGTAACTTGTTACAACAAAGTCAATTTCACAATATTCTGCAGAAGGCGCATCCTCGACGTAAGTCACGCAACTAATGCTAAACAATACAAACAACAAAGAAGCTAGTTTTTTCACTTCTGTTCTCCCTGTTCAATATCATAAAAGTCGGAAGCTTCCCCCTGCCTTTTATCAAATTTAAGTATGACTTCTTCATCCATTATTTCTAACACTCTATCACGAAATTTTTTACTTGTCAACATGTTTTTCCATTTTGATGGCTGAAATTTTTCTTCTGTGTCATCCTTATATTTAAGAGTGTACCACGCGCCGCTCTGGTTAAGGTGTTCCGATCCTTTGATCGCCTCAAACCAGCTTTCCTCGTCTTGTACGCCTATGTCATCTCCCCAGAGAATTTTAAAGCTAGCCTGTCTTCCTTGAGTGCCAAAGCGGCTCTTTTTTAAGGTAGCCTTAACTTCTGACCCCACCCTAAACCCTCTCTCATCAAGCACATAGCTGGCCTTTGCTTTTCTTCCTGTAAGCCAAATGCGGAGAGAATAAGCATAAATCATAGCCTTCCCGCCAGGCGTCATATACGGCTCAACCATGGCTTCAGAGGGACTTCTAGTGATGTTGGTTTTGAGCTGGTTGAGAACGAGAAATGTCGATTGACTATTCGCAATTGGAACAGTTAATTTAGACATTCCTTTCGCAAGAATGCGAGCTTTCACAGCCATGGAAGAAAGGGGATTAAAATCACCCTCAACGTCACTAACAGATGGAGTCAGAGCAAGGCTGTCCCATATAAAAAGCATACGGTTATCATTATTGGCAAGAAGATCTTCAATTGTTTCAAGTACAAATTCTACGCTCTGTGCTTGAATATAAAGCAAGTTTTCTAAGATGCAACCGGTTCTCTCCAGGAAAGTCGGGTCTATTGCGGATTCAGAATCAAAGTAAATCACATCAATGCCCATATTTTGGGCGTTGGCAGCAATCTGCGCTGCCATATAAGATTTACCAGTTGACTCTAAGCCTGCAATTTCAACAACCTTACCTATAGGGACACCTGTTAATTTCCCGCGACATACAATCGAATCCAGCCAGCGGGATCCAGTGGGAATCCAATCTTTCACTTCTGTTGGATTAGCGTTAGTTAAATCATGTGCAACGGACATGCCGGCCTTTTTATTAATAAGGTTGCGCATATCTGACATGGAAAGCTTTCCTGCTTTGTTTTTAGTGCTTCTAGCCATAATTAAAGCTTTGCTACTCCTTTTCTGAGACTTGTTCATCGACACTCAAGAGTTCAATTTCAAAATTTAATGTCTTACCTGCTAACGGATGGTTGAAGTCTAAAACAACTGACTCTTCGCCGACTGAATCAACCCTTGCAGTTATCATGCGACCTTCGGGGTTTTGCCCTCGAACCATAGCACCTTCTTGAAATTCGAAATCAGGAGGAAATGACTTGATAGGCACCGACTGAACATTTTCAGAACTTGTGTCGCCATAAGCTTCTCCTGGCTGCAGTGTAACGCTTTTTACTTCACCTATCGACATACCCGACAAGGCCGCATCGAACCCAGCAATCAACTGGCCCGAACCAACTTCAAAAGACAGAGGTTCTTCGCGGATGCGCGAACTATCAAATTCAGTTCCATCTTCATACGTGCCAACATAATGCACGCTTACTGTTTGCCCTTCTTCTACTTTTTTCTTTTCTACTTTTTTCTTTTCTACTTTTTTCTTTTCTACTTTTTTCTTACTCATTATAATTCACCCCTTTTTGTTAAATTTGAGGCACCTGTAACCCCGTGCCTCCCTGCGGGTGAGAGAGATTTATGAAAGAAGCTCACTAAAAGCTTTATCCACTGAGTCGCCAGACTCAGTGTTGTATTTCTCTACGTTGTCAGAAGAAACATCATCAACATTTCCCGATAAATATTCATCAAGGATAGTCTCTACTTCTTCCGGCGACTTGCGATCAAAGAGCTTATCAAGGCTAGGAATTGTATCCAGCCATTCAGCGCATTGAGCTTCGTCTTCACACAGTGGCGAAGGTCGACGTCGTGGAGTAATCTCCGTTTGTGGAAAGGATGCCCCTGCGGGCTTTCCGTAGCGAATTACAAGATCCGTTCCAGTTTCAGAATCTGTAATGTCACCATACTCAGGATTCAAAACAAGATTGAGAAGCTTTTCATAAGCCATCTTGCCGAAACCCCAAATACGCACGCCCTTTTCTTCTTCACCGCGTACAACCACGGGTGCGAAGAAACGTTGCCTAGCTGACAAAGACTTAGCCACCTTAATGCTTTCTTCCGTACCTTCTTTATAAAGTTTGCGAACGAAAGAATCAAGCGCGTCGTCTTCTCCAAAGTTTTTCTTTGGACTCAGAAAGCCTGAGTTGTTTCCAACGTTATAGTGAAACCAATAATCCTTAAACGGATCGCCATCTGGAGTGGGAACGATGCGAATCGTTGTTTCCCCATCCTGCGGCTTCCAAAAAGATTCTCGGTTATTACCGCCTCTGTTGTCTAGCTCGATGCGACGTGCGCGCATTTTTTCCATATCAATACCCATATTGTTTCTCCTTTTTTGAGTAAAGTCAGAATGACCAATTTCTCATTCTGCTATATTCATAGTAACATAATAAATTCTACTTGTCAAGTGTTTTTTTCATTTTTTTGTCGCTGAATTTCTGATGTATGAGCGACAGTATAAACGTAGTCCTGTTCATAGTTCGTTGCAAATATTCCATAACTGGTTTTTACATCACTTTTAATTTGTTCTTTGATCTTTTTGAACAAGTCGCCCTTTTCTTCTAATTTTTTCTTGTTTATAGCATAATAATATCGCAATTCTTCTATTTTGTCAAGTGGATAAAATAATTTCTTTTCACCGTCTTCGCCATTGGCAATTCCAATTGTGGAAATTCGATTTATGTCATCAGGAGCTGAAAAATTGGATACTACAGCTTTATTGTGATTATAGACATTCATCATATGAAATGTTGAAACGATCATTTCATTCAGTCTTTCATAATATCCAATAACCGGTACCTCCCCTAAGTGCTTTTCAACTTCGGAATTACTAACAAGGTAAATTCTCTTAAACAACCCTGACCTAGCGTACTCTTGCAAAATATTGAACATCACCCATTCATGTACACTTTTAATTTGTGAAAGAAGTTCTATCTCTGGTCTTATATATAGAACACTTACCTCTTGACTTTTTACAGATTCCAAAATTTTCAAAGAGGCGCCGGCTATAGTCGCAGAGCCCCCAACAATAAAAAGAATCGGCCCTTTAACCTCCTTAAAAAAATTATTCATATTTGGACACAACTTTTCATACTCTTCTGGACTTTGTTGGCGAGGAAGTTTATATACCCCTTTTTTTTGATGATTGTTAATTTCTCCTTCAACATCATATGACGCCCACGACCAATCCGCCCCTTCGTCATGATCTCCGGCATCAATTTTATAAACTTCATACTGATCGTATTTTGCAAACTCATCAGCAATATTGCAACCTACCTGCCCTAACCCTATAATAGTTTCCATTATTTCATAAGCTCCTTAAGATCGCCAAAATTTTTACCAGTACTGACACTGGTTTTAAATTTCCCAAATCTTGTATTAGAAAATTCATCTACAATATTTTTCATAAGATGTTTGTCCTCTGCGTGCAAATCAATAACTATGCTGTCGTGTATACAGAAAGCAACGTTTGATTTCCTACCCTCTAGTATATCATAAATTTTAATCATTTTTTGCAAAATTAGATCGGCACAGGTGCTCTGGATTATATAGTTTAAAGCATGATGTTTATCTGCTGGTATTTCTCTATTGAAACAAGTCTTTACAGTTTCACCATCCCAATATTCGTTTAGAACTTTGTCCTTGTCAAACATTTTTCTTAATACTTTTTCGTTCGAATGTTTTTTTGAATTATAAAGCCATGCAAAAATAGAATTTTTCACTTCTTGTCTTGATAAAATCTTGTTCCCGGGCAAATGTCTCCTATTCCACTCATGAATATCCATTGTTGGTTGGTTCTTATCTGACAACGCCAAAAGCGTTCTTAGTTCAGCTCCATTATAATCCAATTCAACAAACAAATCATTATTTGGCTTAAGAATGGAGCGGTATTTTTTTGGGAAAGTAAGAATTGGAAAACTGTATTTTTTCGTTGTTAATCTGCCAGTTTTAGTTCCAAAGATATCATATCTTATGTACGGAGCGATGTTGTTAATTTTCTTTCTCCACTGTCTTGCCTTGTGCTCGGCAAGATATGGCTTAAATTCATTTATATCTATATTTAACTTTTGCTGATTTATGTCTTCAACTACTTTTGCTAACAAAGTCAAAAATCTCAAATTTTTGGGTGGCAAAAAATTTTCGAAAACATGTTTTGTAATTCGATTTTTTATTTCACAGAATTCAAGTAAAAATTTCTTCGGAACCAAGTCGTAAAAGCAATTATCATCTAGAGACACTTTCGACAAATGAAAAGATCTCAAGAAAGCTTTAAGCTTGTTATTAACTCTATCCCAATCATCTTTTAAATGGGGGGGGCAAACATCATCAAGAGATAAGCCGCCGCACTGCAAATGACCGTATCTAATTTCCCTATCCCTGAGAAAAGATGCAGAAGACCATGTCTCGCTAATTCCGTCAGGAAGTTCATGATTAAAATAAAGCTCCCCGTCATAATATACTCCTATACATTTATTTTTATTGTCTAGTGTTTGAAATAACATTAACTAATCTAGAAATTTATTCTTCACATTGTGGATCTGTTGGATTTAGTGGAACAGTTGAAACATTCGAGTTTACTTCTGGGAATTCTCTTAGTGCTCTATTAATATACATCACTGCAGAGTTTTTGTCAAGCTTTTTTGCCATTCTTTGAGCACTTCTCAATATGCGTCTAAATTTTGGTTCTTTAAAAAATACTTGTTCTTCTGCTATTCGAATATAAAAATAAATTTTCAACCAATGATCATCATCGTATCTATCATCGACAGCTTGCATACTAATTTGTTCTCTAGTCACAACTTTGTGGACTAGTTTATCAGTTTTCAGCCCGTATACACATCTTTTGGTGTCGACTATTTTCACTCTTGGGTTCTTTTCAACAAATTTATTATAATTGTTGACCATGTTTTTCTTTAGTTCGCCTATGTCACTAAAACAAGATTTAGTGTAATACGAATCAAAAAAATGTTTCGAGGTTTCCGGAAATACGAAATCTTTATAGCAGACTTCGTTTGGCTTCTTGAGCCATTCACTAACTGAATCTGTAGTGTTGATACACCCGGGCACCATGGTGCCCATTAGCATTTCTTCACTGGATTGTTTCGTTGTCCGGTCCCACTCTTTCCAAATCCAATTTTTTAGCATGTTGGGGGAAGTTATATTGGCAATTAATCTCCATGGAGCGTGCATATCGACCATAAATCCAAACTGTCTAGCCGTGTTAGTATAAAGTTTAAAATTTGGATCGCTCAGCCAGACGCCTCGAGCTTCGTCGGAATCGTGATCTTCATTTGCAAGCCTCACCATCAAGCCGCTAATCAAGGGGGTACATATGCTATTTTTAATAAAGAAAGTCTTAGTGATAGCACTTGTTTTGGCATATTCTGTAGCGAAGTGTATAAAAAGTCTAGAATAATCATCAAAATTTTGCACTACTCGTGTTTTCACAGAGGTTTTAAGATAAGTATCAGAAAAAATAGAATATATTTTTTCCACATATGATTTGTACAAGGTCTTTGCGTCTATATAGCCGCCGGTAGGTTTTTGTATAGCATCCCTTATGATACCACGACGGATGACTTTACCAAAGTCGTCGCCTCTCACGAAATAAGTCTGAAATTTTTTAAAGGCCACTGCTACAAAATCTATTAAAAGTATATCTCCATATCTATTAGAAAATGCATCCGTTGGTTGTACGATTTTTAGTCTTCTCTCTAATTTAGCTTTGTGGCTAACATGAACTACATTGCCCTGCTGATCGATCTTGCCATATAAAACCCTATTATACCACATGTTTAGCGGGCCAGGGGCAGAAATGGGATAACCAGATATTTCATATCTTTTTTTATCTTCGAAATTTTGCATTGTCCCCATTACTAAAAATTCTCCTTATTTTTTCTTCTTCTTTGGTTTAATTTTGATATGCCCAACTCTGGCATTGTGTTCTTCCACAGTTTCCGTTGGCGCGGAGGTCTTTTTCACTGCAACTTTATCTTTTACTTTCGCTGTGTTCTTTTCGTGGGTGTCACTTCTATCTTTGACTTTGATTTTCTCTCCCGTTTGTTCGGTGCCTACCGGTTTGATCTTTTGTTCCGGCTGTTTGCATTGTTCATCATTAGGATTATCTTTGCAGAACATTTTTAGCTGGGCTTCGTGTTGGAGTGCGCGCATACCCTTGGGGATCCGGTGGCCGGTGTTGGTGCCGGGGAGGTCTTTGAAGCTTCGCTCCGGAGCGTAGCGGTCGAACACCTTCGAGGACGGCACAACAATTGGCTTACTGCCATGACCAGAATTAGATACCGGCTTTTTGTTACCTCCAAAAGACTGCCACAGACACTGCATATTTGTTGTCCACTCTAGCCTGGCCTCCATAGATTTAACCTCGTTTTTTGTTTTAAGTACCATACAATAACCACCGACTCCAAGACCCTTTTGTTGCTCTGCGCTCCACCAGGTGACGGGAAAAGAAATATTTACATGTTTACCAGGAATTAAAAGCGCATTGCCAAACATTGTAATGTCATAATTATATGGCTCACCAAAGTGTTCAGTGTCGTCAATTCCAGCAGACTCTAACTTTGCTTCCAAATAATGAGGTTGATTGGAACGATTCATTGTAAAATTAATGATTGTAGAATTTTCTCTTCCTAATTCAATGTGATAAACGCCGCGTTGATTATCAACAGTTTTGTTTTTTGTATACCATTTGCCAGAATTTGATGAACCTTGCACAAAAATAAGCTCTCCAGACTTTGCTTTAGATGCATCACTTTTGGCCTTTGTTTTTTTTGGACTCGATTTGGCGCCGTGAGAATAATAATATGCATTATCTTTTTTCGCTTTCCCTTTGGGTTTAGAAAAAATTACTCTATTAGCTATGCTGTTTATTGTCAAATAAGATGGGTACCCAAGCACATTCACGTTAATGTTGCCTTCTTCTTTACACCTTCCTGTTAGCGCTTCTAATACTAGTTGACTCAGGGAATCATTGAGAAACGAATCAAAAAGGTATTCTGTTCTCCACTGATCGATAACATTTTCAATCCAAAATTCTTGCCAAACTTTTAAAGTAATCGGAATTCTAGCTAAATTTTCTTTTACCGCAATACGCTTTTGAGGATGTTGAAATTCTACATCTCCTAATAAAAACTTTACAACACCTTCTGTATCACTTGCACTCCACCAGTCTAAATCCATTTGTCCTTTAAACTGATATAATCTTTCCAAAACTGTATCCAAGAGATCACCATAATAGAAAAAATATATATTTCGCCACGCTAAAGGTGCAGCGCCAGCCATTTCAGTGTGCGGGATTCTAGAGTCAGGGCCGGCGTCTTGTTCTTTTTCCGCTTCTGTTCTTGATGCGGCGCGGGCTTGATCCGCTGCAGCGTCGTCGGTGGCTTTGTTGCTATCTGCAACCGCCGGCGAGTCTGAGGCACCGTTTTGGACCGGTTTTGCCACTGCTCCTTTGGCCGCCCCTGTTCCAGTTTTTGCGGCTTTTGCATTGTCTTCCAGGACTGTTTTTTTCTGGTTTAATACACGTAATTGTTCTGCATCTTTTTCGTCTTTTGGGTCTTTTTTTTTCAGAGTTGCTATTTCTTTATTAACTTCTTCCAACTCATCCTCTTCTGATTCTGCTTTCACTCTAGCTTTCTTTGCAGCAAACCACGAATAAAGATCAGATTCTGGAACTTGAATAAAATGCAATTGTTTCTTTTCTGATAACCTATCTAAAATTTGGCTATACATTCTAGACAATTTTTTAGCTTTATATATAACTTGTCCAACTTCATTATTATTTTTAAAATCTACATGATCCAAATAAGTTCTGACACGACCCATCTCCTTGTCGCCTGATACCCCAAATTCATTTTTAATAACTTTTTTAGCTGCAGCAGCTTCTGTCTTTGCTTTCGGATCAATCTTCATTCTAACCGGCTTGTTGCCACCTTCCGCAATTTTTTCTTCCATTTTTTCCGTTTCGGATCCGGGGGCGTAATATTCCACGGTTTCATCGAGAACTTTCGCAGCTGTGCTCTTCGTCTCCGCTGTCTTCGCCGATTTTACCTGCTCCTGCCTGACCATCGCTCCAAAATCTCCCTTAGCGTCAACAAATGCAGTAACTTTTCCTTGCTCTTCTTCGGTGAGACCTTCATATGCTTTATCTCGTCTCGCTATCGCGTCAGCTTTTAGTTCCCTCTCTCTGGCGGCTGCAGCCTTGTCAGTAGGAGCATACAATATATCAGCGGCTTTTGATTTAAAAGACGTCTCAATGGACCCAACATAATCTATACTTAATTCAAACCCGCCATCCGGAGCGTCATAAACCGGCGTTATAGAATGCTTGAGAAGATTCAGATAAAGCTGCATTTTGTTGGCAGCAAGAGCAGCTCTTAAACTGCTCGCTTTATCCTTTGGTTTGGAGAACCCAGCAGATCTATAAGCCTCAATGAGTCGCGACGTGGCTGGCAGGTTGTATCCAACATCAACTCTGATTCGATAAACTGTTTCATCATATAATCTGTGAGTTTTATCAGGATTGGGGCTTCTTCTCTTTTTGCTAATAACTGATCTTCTGATCAGATCTGCAAATGAGTATGTATGCTTCCTGGTTATGTATTCCTTAAAGAGAGCTTTAGGGGATTCAAAATAAAGCTTTAAACTACATCTTAAATATGTGTCAACCTCAACAGGTCGAGTGCCTTCGAAATCAAAAGTAAACGAGCGAAAGGCAACTCCCAACTTATTGGATGTCATTCGATCTAAGTTTCTAAGGTTGTTAAACTTAAGAGGAATGAGTATTTCATTATCCTTGCTTTTCGTTGTGCTATCAGGAATTACTTTATATATTTTAATATAAGGTTGAAGATCTCCAGCAATCGATTTGGGTACGTCTTGAAAAAAATCTTGGCCGGCGGCTCCATGGCCTCTAAGCCCGTTCAATATGGTGGTTGAATCGTGAGTATCCGGATCTGTTAAAGCCAAATGTTTATATTTTTGAGGGATTTCGCCCCCTTTCAAGTTTGCATACCAGTCGATGTTTTCAGCTACGTAACACGCCTCTGCATACTCAGGTAATTTTGTCCGAGATTCATGTAATATGTTAGTAGTTTGTGGCATCTAATTTTTATCCAAGATTGAAATAAGTCAATGCCGTTTCTAACGGTAGAGGAACATGTATGGTGTCGCCAAGGTTAAAGTCTGACTCCAAAGGCTTTTTGTTAAACCATGGTATGACCCACCAAAAATCTACACTACCGTAATGTTCGTCAGAAAGCTTATAAAACTTATCTCCAAGTGTCCACACATGAGAAATGATAGTAAAATCATCTAATTCCTCATGTGTTGGATATCTAATAATTGGTGTAGAAAACTGTGTTATTTGAACAACACTTCTCTTGCGAAATTGATCGATATATATGGGATTCTCATTCAACATCAATATTCTACCATCATTTCTCATTGTGGGTCTGTTAATCCTTTTGCTGCTTTTATGGCTATTCCACTTGTTGGATCATACGCGGCTCCAAGCACAGCAGCTTGGGGTACTTCATGAAGGAAGCGACCTTCTTTATAGGGATACCCCTTGTAATTAAACTTCTTATTAATCCAAGCTGGGCTTTTTTCATGGACAGGGTAGTAGTTAAAATTAGCTTCTATATTCTTTGGCAATGCTTGACCAGAAGCATCTAGGAAAAACCCTTCATCAAGTGTAAAATTATAATTAAAACCATCTATGTAACCCAGCAAGCCACTTTCAGAAGCCGCAGAATAAGTGTGCACACCGGATGTTGAAGTGGAACGTACAAAGTTAACAAGTCTTAATTTAAATATTGGGCTGCCGCCAACTTTTGGATAAAACCCGCCGGCAGAGGGCACTTGCTCTGGATATAGCATGTTAGACAAGAGAGACATTCTGCCTAAATTAAGGCTCGCTTCTTGGCCATTAACAGCTGGTATGTCCCAAGAAATATTTATCACTCTTACAGTGCTCTTATGCTTTCTAACCGGCTGCTGATTCATAACGAAATATTGTTCATCATAAGACGTGTTGAAGTTTTCGCTATAGTTTGTCAAAAAAGCTTTAAAAGTAACATTTTTCCCACTATTGACATGATGAATGTCAATATATAATTTATGATGTTCTCCGAATCCATGTGTGACGTCCATTTTTAATTTTTCCTAACTTGCTGTTTGTCTAGATAACCCTAAGTTGAGTTTTTTACCAGTATCATTATCACCATATATAACTCCATTTGGATAATCAAAAAGTACGCTTCCTAAGTCTCTTTCATTAAGTTTTAGTACTATTTGTATAGGCGTAGTGCTGGGCTTAGCTGCCGCGCGCGCCGGTTGGCCGCCCTGGTTGGCGAGAGCAGTTGGAGCACCTTTAGCAGCTTTGCCCATCCCCTCCATTAACCCTCTATCCACTGTCGTTTTTGTCGCGCTTTTAACTTTGTCAGCTGAAACAACATATTCACCTTTTTGTAGCATATGAGGGCCATCTTCTTCTACGGGGCCTCCATCATGCATAGTTTTCCACTTTTTATCAAACTGTTGCTTTGATAACTTTCCTGGTGTGGATCCAAAAGCTCCGCTTACCTTCTCTCCAGCCTCTTCAGCTGAATCTCCCCACCAGCCAAAATGTTTGGTAAGCCATGCTATACCAGCTATGATAGCTGTAATTGCTGCCACTATCGCAGTCCAACCTATCGCTGTTAATGCTATGGCAGCTGCAGTCGTTGCACCAGCGAGGGCTGTCTTTGCAGCTGCCCATGCCCATATCCAACCCTGTACAATCTTGATGCCAGTCCACATCGCTTTTAACAACGGTAAGAAAAGACCTACCTTCATCATAAACCCAGCAATAATCATTGTCCAGAAAAATGTTACCTTGCCGCCTTCGCTCATCCCGTTAATAAATCCTGTAATCGAAACCACGGCCGATCTTATTGATTCAATAAATGGTTTCATTTCTATGACAAGTCCCATCATAGCAAATTTAAGTTCATCAAACATTGTAGTTGCTTTATGTGCCATCTCAGATAGATTTTTTTCTTTGTCTGCTGCTATTTGTGCTTCTTTTTGTATTTTCTTGTACTCTGATGCAGAGCTGCCAAGCAGTTTCATAGCTTCGGCCTGATCAGTGATCCCTGCAGCGTTCATAACACTCAATTGTGCATGGTGTCCCAAATTTTTAAACACTGTTCCAGACTGTTTAAGACTCTTTCGAACCTCCTCTATTCTTTCGTCCTCTTTCATCATGACCATTTCAATGCTGTTTAGGTAAGGTCCTCCTAATATACCGTTTAACCTTGCAACAGCCTCGGCAGAACTATCAAATGTATCAAACTTTTCTGCCACTCCCAATAATGTATCCATTGACGCTCCAGTGGCTCGAACTTGAGCTTGTAGATTAATGAACACCTTCTCCATCTGTGGGCCGCGTGAAGCTAGTTTTTTTGACGCCGTAACAAACTCTGAATAAAACTGGTTTAAAGGAACATCTAATTTTTCTGCTACCTTAGCAAATTTCTTAAGTTCTGATGTACCCTTTTTTCCGAGTACTTTGGTGAAAACATCGAAGGCAGCAGCTGTTGTATTAGAACTCACCCCTGCTTGTTCAAGTTTCGCAACCGTGTCTATTATTTCGTCCCTGGCATCACCTTGAGCATTTTTAAAAGCCACTGAAGTTGATATCAAGGCTTGCGATGCCTTATAAGCTGTCTCCATATCAAGCCCTTGCTGTCTTAAAGCTTCACTAGCGCCCAACACTGAACTTGCCATTTCATCACTAGCCTGTGTTGCTTTGTGGAACCCGGCAACAAACTTGTCTTGCATGCCAATGATCTCTTCGGCTTTAGCAAGCATCATTGCTGCCATTCGATCCCCAATTTGTGCAAAAGCATTCCCTACTATCTCTCCTGTAGACTTGCCTTCCTCTTTCAGTTTCGCAAATGTTGCTTGAAGATTCTTCATCTTGGCGCCAATATTTAAAAGTCCGCCTGTCCACGTGGCACTAAGTTTCGCTCCAAAGCCAACAAGCGCCATAACTTTATTGCCCCATGAATCAAACTCACCAGAAAGTTCTTTAGTTGCTTCTATTTCTTTCTCAATCGCTTTAATACGCCCTAATCTAGCTTTAAGTTCTTCTTTTTCAGCCTCTGTCGTTTGCTGAAGTGCCCGTAGTTCATCCTCGCTCAGAGCTAGCAATTCTCGGCGCACTTCTAGTTCTTTCATTTTTGCGAGGTAGGCCTGTTCGTCAATTTCTCCAAGTGCTAATTTCTGACTGTACTCTACTTCGAGTGCGGCGGTTCTATCTTTGACTGCCTTTCGATTATTTATTATCGCAGCTGTTATAGCCTCTTCAGCTTTAAGCGCAGCAAGTTGTTTTTCTAGTTTTTGTTGTCCAGTTTCTTCTTCAGCCATTTAAATTATCCCCTATTTAAATGGCCACTTCAAGCCAGTTGAAACCTCAAATGTTCTCACTGCTTTATCTAAAGCATGTTTTGAGGTAAAAGTTTCAGTACTGTTTAAGCCATTTGTCATATATGAATCCATATATTTTTTTTCTGAAGTTAGCGCGGCCATAAAAGCCTTAATTTGTGGAGGCTCGCCTCGTACTCTTAAAGCATTACCAAAAATTCCTGGTGCAAACATTCTCTCAAGAGACATCTTTATGAGCGCACCGTATTGAGTCAGCATGCTCTCATTTAATTGACCATTCTTTGCAACAGTTAAATCTAATATTTTATCTTCAAAATTCATTAACGCATTCCTCGACTAACAAATATAAATAGTTCTTTAAAACTAAATTATTACTAAATTAACGCTTCTGAGAATTTTCCGATTGGGCGCGTTCACTTTCGATTTGTTTCAAGAGCCTTTTTGCGAACCAATTTCGCACTTTAACAGGCAAACTGTACGCTTCGGTAAAGCTCCATCCTCCATGATACTTCATAAAGAAGAACATTTCATACACCTGTTCTATGTATTCTTCACTTAGGCCAAAAAAACGCGGTAGTAAAAGGAACATCTATTGTAGAAGATGCACTGCATTCTTGACATTCAAAGTCGCACTCCATTTGAATATTTGGTGCTATTTCCGTATAAACTTTTCTTAAATACCTAGAATCGTATGCCGGCATATTGTTCACAAATGAACTAATGACATCCTTTTTTCCTTCGCCGTTAACTGAAACAACAAATAATTTAATCTGATCCGTTGAAAGAGATTCTGGTAAATTATGTTTCTTTCTGTTTTCGCTTGAAAGCAAATACCCTTTTTCGTCTCTTCCAGTTAATAACTTGACCTCAACATTTACTTTAGAGCGTGGAAGGTGAATAATGAATGTGTTGTTCTGTGTTTTTTCAATATTAAGATCTTCCAGCAAACGTTCATCAAACTTGTTTGTTTTCAAGTTAGATAAATCAATCACATGCGAATTTGTACTCGAACAATTCGGACAAGTCAACGACACTTCATAGTCTTCTCCGTATCCAGTTATTCTGGCAGCTACTACTAATGCATTTTTATCACCAACATACAAATCATCTATTTTAATTGATTTATCAATTATTATATTCTCAAGCAAGCGATCAATGGCAATTCCTTTCTTCAATAGAGTCTGAGAAGTTAAGATATCCTCATCTTTCGCTGTCATATATCGAATTTCAATTGAGTCTTGGTTATGTAAAGGGTGACCATCAGGATAGAACAGTCCGCCACTTGGCAAGTCAACAAAGTCAGTTGGGGTTGTAAAAGAAAAATCACCTGACTTGTTTGATTGTTCTACAGGGGCATCCGCATCGGGATTTGAAACACCTAAACGCGTTTCATTATTTCTAGCTGACATTTATACCTCTTCTTTTAGTGTATTGTAGCATAATCATATTGTAATGTTAAGGTAATTTCTACCATCTCATCACTAGTATAATCTAAATCTCCAAACTTAACAGATTGGATCCATGGGTTCCAAAGTTTAAAAACTTCAATCACTTTGTTACCGGCGCCAAGCTGTTCTAATCTCACTTGTCCATTCAAAACGCCGGTGGCGCCCTTCTTTGACAATGTGTATGCAGCGTCATTAGTAGTGTTGTCGGGAGTTCGATATCCACCGCGAGTTAAAGACTTATATAACTCATGACCTACAAACGGATCAACTGGGTCAACCAAAGTTATATCGACAGGATCCCATGTAACAATTCCAGGATAATAGAACTTATGTCCAAAGTACATATGTTCTGCTGCGTTAACTGTAAACGAAGGCTTCGCTGCTGTCTTTATAACATAAACAGGAATGTCTGTTTGTCCTAAGTACAAGAGCCATCTATGTTTTCTTTTTGGTTCTAAACCTTTATCTGCCCAAAATTTCTCTGCCATTTTCTTATTATTCTCCCTCTATAATATAAGTAGTAAAATGTTTAAAAAATAATTTTTTTAATCATCAAATGCAGCTCCAGTATCCGTAATAATGAAGTCAAGAGCGATGAATTCAATAGCTCTTGCAGGCTTCAAAAACACCTTAGCATATAGAATATTTCTATCAATCATCTCTGGCGTTGTTGTAGTTTCATCGAGCACCACTTTAAAGTCAGTAAGACCGAATCCAGCTTTAATATCATTAAGGAAAGTTTCAACTTGAGTACTAAATTTATTCCAAGTTGCGCGTACATTTTGCTCGAACAATGTCGTTGCTGCAATTCGAGAAACTTGTTTCTTTGTATGAATTAGCAGTCTACGAACATTAATTCTATCCAAAGCTGATGGAGTGACTTGAAGTGTTTTCTGTCCAAATATCACGATCCCTTCAGCTGGGAATGAGGCAATTGGATTAACGTTTGCAGAATAAAGCCTGTCTCTGTCTTGAGAAGTAAGATGTTGTCGAACTCCTATAACATTGAGACCAGATGCACCCATAGACAATCCGCCTCTTGTGAAGCCGGCGGGAGCAAACCAAAGTGCTCTTTCTGCTTCACTGAAAGACATTACTCCGAGAGCAACAACAGAAGGAGGCATCCAAAGAATAGCGTCTGAAAGAGAATCTCTAACTTGTACCCATGGATAATAAGCGCATCCATAACTGGTGTTCAAATTTCTATTTTTCATCTCTGTTACAGCTTGATCCACATCTCCTCTGCGTGCAGTTTCTGAGTCTGTGCCTTCTGAATCGGCAATGTGA
>Ga0208156_1000310_pt1 | contig 20799 bp, 27 predicted proteins | sample 1_EtaG_FD_184073 | JGI IMG/M metagenome (GOLD analysis project Ga0208156, IMG submission 184073) | Marine viral communities from the Subarctic Pacific Ocean - 1_ETSP_OMZ_AT15124 metaG (SPAdes) (version 2) | ecosystem: Environmental > Aquatic > Marine > Oceanic | place: Pacific Ocean | collected...
GTCTATGCTTTTTTTAAGTTCTGCTCGTTCCTTCTCAACTTCTCTTAACTGTTCTTTAAGTTCGATGCTTTCAGGATTTTCTCTTACAAGTTTTTTAAGTTCGTAATATTGTTTGGTTAATTCACGATACTCGTTTGTATCTATTCGTAAGTAAATTTGTTCTTTTATGCTTTGTACTTCTTTGGCATCAACATATCTATCGTCAATAAACCAAACACCAGTAATAAAAGTAATAATGAGAGCGGTACTTCCTAGTATTCTCAATATCCTCATTATCTTTTCCAAATATCATTAAAAAAATCTTGCCAGAATTTCTGAACTTGATCTTGATATTTCTTTGCTTGTTCTGGTTGATCTTTTATGAACTTTTCAATTTGAACTTTCCACTCTGCGTAAGTTGGAATATCTAATTCTAATTTAAACATATTTCTCCTTTCTTTTATGTTTTAGGAAATTTATTTTTTATCTGGTTTTACTTCTTTAACTTCTTTAACTTCTTCTTCTTTAGGAAGTTCTTTTTCTAGTAGTTCAGAATAATGTTTTTTCAAAAAATTAATATCTAAAATTTCTAAAGTTATTTGTTGTAGTTTAGTTTGTAAATTTTGTAATTTCTCTAAATATAACTTTCCTTTATCCGATAGCTTTTCACTACCATAATCTTTGTTGTCCATTTTAAAGTTCATTCAGTCTCCTTTGATTATTCTCCATTATCTATTACTGTTCCACCATCAGCTATCCATTCTTGAATTGCTTGGTAATCTGTGTTTGCCTCGTTTAGTGGTACTAAAATTGTATTAGGATTTTTGTTTTCATTAAAAACTCTAATTCCAGTTTTTTGACCATCTAAATAAATATATTCTACTATGCTATTATTTAAATCCATTTTTATAATTCCGCACTTGCCGCTAGTTTATATGAAGCATCATTACATCTTACTCTTGCTGATGCACCAGCTGACCCAACATAATTTTCTGCACCAGAAGTAAAAATTGCTATGTTATTATAACCAGCTTTTCCAACTCCATTAAATCCATCAAATGTATCTTGCGCTCCATTTCTTAAAGCTAATAAATAATCTGTTCCTGTTGTTTGAACTATGCTTGGAATAGACCTCATTGTAGTTGGTAAATCTTTCATGCAAAAAAGTTGACCACCATCATAGTCTGTGCAATTTGCTAAATCTAATACATCAGAATACGCTTGTGTTCCACTTCGAGAATAAATTTGATGATAATATCTTTGGCATCTTCCTAAATTCACACCAACAGGCAAGAACTCAAAATCAGATGATGTTCCTACTTCTAATTGTATTCCTGTTATATAAACTTCATCATCAGTAGAACCACCAAGTCCAGCAAGATTACCACTTGACCAATAACCAACGGCAGAATTTTGCCAAGTATTAGTTACACCTGATCCATTAGGTGTACCAAAATATAATTTAACTGAAAATTCCTCTGTATTTGTATTTTTAATTATTCTAGAAGTATCGCCTGGAAATGTTATTGTTTTCTTTTCCCAAGTATCAGCACTGCTTACAGTATAATCAAAAGATGCTATTCTTTCTTGGTCTGAATTAGCATTAAATAAAATTGCACTATAGGTTCCTGTTTCATTAGTTTTAATCCAAAAACTTAAACTTAAACTTTCAGCAGATGCTGTTCCAAATTTTAAATGCTGTAACATTTGACCTTCAAATTTCTGCATTAAAGCTATCTCATCACCATTTGAACTTCCAGCAGATGTACAATCTAACTTCATTGAATAATAAAATCCTTGTCCACTAGGTACATCAGTTGATTGTGAGATAGTCCAAGTACCAGTATCGGTTTGAGTTTTCCATCTATCACAAGCATAATAGCCGTCACTTGTTGTAATAGAAGCAGTTGAAGTTGCTCTTTGAGCAACAGCCATATCTCCATTAATTAAAATATTTTTATAATTTTTATCTCCACCACCAGCAGCAAAAGCTGGTGGTTGACCAGCACCAGCAGAAGTTAAAACTTGTCCGTCTGTTCCTGTTGCAATAGCAACGGGGTCGCCACTTGCATCATAACTAATTATATTTCCATCTGTACCACCCGCCATCTTTGCTAAACTTACAGCGTTATCAGCAATTTCTTCTGTATCTACTGCGTTATCTGCAAGATGTATATTATCAATTGAACCATCAACATATTGATCGCTGTCTACTGAATCTGCGCCAAGAGATACAGTTGAATCCAACCAGTTAACTGTATTTGCTGAATAGTTAAAGGTGCAAAGTGAAATCCAATCTGAACCGTCATAAAATTTTAAAGTTGGTGTTGTTGCTGAAGTTGTGTCTAACCATAAACTTCCAGCCGCCTTACTTCCAGGTGCAGAAGAAGCTGAACTTAAAGTGTTCAAAGCATTTAAGCTATTGTTCATAGCTGTACGGAATGCCGAGAAGCCCTGATTATCTACTGTAATTTGTGAAACTGATGCCATAATTTTTATTTATCCTATTTTGTTGTTTAATGCAAACTCTTAAGGTGATAATCCATACCCCTCTGCCACGTAATCAAATGTTCTATCTTGGGCTACAGCAGAATTATTATAAAAAGTTATTGAGAAACCAGTAGCACTTTTTGATGTGATTGTATAGTAGTCTCCCGTTGCCATATTTTGTGCCGCAATTCCCAAGCTAGGTGTTGTAAAAAATGCGTTGCTAAATGTAATTACTTTTGTTGTTGCTCCACTTGCAATATCGTTGCCTTTTGCATTTCTGTTTTCCATAGCCAATTTAATTACTAATTGAGTTATATTACTGCTTGTTTTATTATCATCATTGGTTAATCGCAATCTAAATTTGGCATATCTAAAGGCATAAGTAGCTGACGAAGAAATATCATTATAAACAGTTGCCGCACCCAAACTCGCTGTACTTGTAGCCATTTGTAATTTATGAAAAGCGTGAGAAGGTTCACTTCCATCAAATGGTGCTTTTGCATCATCAAAATATAAATTTCCTCTACCACTATCAAAAAGATCATACGGATTTTGATTATCTAAAGTTAAAGTTGGTTTAACTGTTCCATCATAAGTAGCCGATAATGAGATAGAATTAATAAAATTATAATATCCAAGACTATCTCTATTAGCTAAATAATAAGTTGGATTTGAAGTTGCATCAGTACCCCCAAGTTCAAAATCTCCACTAGGAGTATCAAAGTTTCCAACTGTATCTTCAAAATTAGTAATAGTATCTAAAGATAAAACAGTATCTCCACTCACATCTTCTTTTACACATAAAGGATAAGTCGCATCCATTTGTGCTGGGCTTAAAAATAAATTTGGATTTTCTGTTGTTGTAGAAATATCAGTATAAGCAAAAATATTTGAAACATTGGTGTAAATAATAGATTCCGAAATTGATTCATTGCCAGTTTTGTCGATTGCTTTTATGAGGAAAGCACCAACTCTACTATTCACTAAAGCATTATCTGATTTTCTTCTTGTTACCCTGATTAAATTCGTGCTGTTGTTCCATAATGCACCACTCGTTACATTTTGGTATCTTATTTCATAGTAAGCAATATCTAAATCTGTTGAGGCACTAGGTGGTGTCCAAGTCAATCTCATTTGATTACTTCCGTGCATTTCTATTGCAAAATCATCAACATTACTTGGTGGATCACTTCCACCTACTATTGTTCTGTTTTCAGAAGTATAAGTTGAGGAAACTCCCAATGAGGAAATCGCCTTACATCTTACATTATAAATTTTTCCATCAACCACATTTAACATTTCATGGTTTAATTGAGTTCCTTTTGCTATAATTTTATAATCTGATTCTGTGCTTTGTTTAGCTTCCACTTGATAATATTGAACAAATTTATCTGTACTTGCACCCACTAAAATATTAAGTCGAGTCAGCACAACACCATCTGAATATTCTATTAGTTCATCACTCAATGTTAAACTTGCTGGTGCAGTTACAGAATAAGGATCTGGTAATGTAGTATCAGGTATTGTAACGGGTGCATTTTTATCATTAAATGTGTAAAAATTATCTTGGTGTTCAAATAATTGCACATTTACAGTTAAATCTTCATTGATCTCTAACCCCAAAACACGAAAAGGTTTAGCACTAAAACCACCACTTGCGTAGGTTAATGCAACTATGTCACCAATTTCTAATTCTAAAAATTCTGATGTTAAAGTTAATTGTATTTGTAATTGGTTTCTTGATCTTCTTAAAATAATTTCGCAAAGTGCTTCCGCATTATAAGCATTAGTAACATTTGGAAATTGAAAATTACCCTCTAACAAAGTATTATTATCTACAGACAACATTGTAGCGTGTTGAAAATCACTAGCAACTCCACTGTCATCAATAGGCGGAAAACATACAGTATCATTTTGCCATTTCTTATATGGGTTACAATAGGTTCCGATAACACGATTGTATTTAGTATTTTTTCTTTCTCCTACAACTTTTGCACCACCTACAACATGATCTTTGGTAATTGTTTTAACAGATGAACCTGTTCCCTCAATTTTTAATTTATAAACTCCATTGTTATAAGTAAATAAAGACCTCATAGGATTGAGAAGTTTTTTTACATTTTCAATAACCTTTTGACTTGTATCTATAACAGCATTGGATTCAAATTTTATAATAGCTGGAACTGTATCTGTAATTTGTGTTCCATTATCAAATTTTGCAGATAAAGTTGTACTATAAGTTCCGCCAGTTATTTTCCATGAAAAAGTTAAAACAGAATCCGTTGGTGCGTTTCCATATAAAATAATAATTGGATAGACCTGACCACTTGTTAAACTTTTTGTACCCTCTCTGGTTTGTTCTCCATGCCACCCACTATTATTTACAATTAATTTGCTATCTTTATTTCCTTGTATTTCTATAAATAAATTATTTACTGTTTGACCAGCATCACCAACATAAACTCTTGAACTATCATCTGAAGTTGTTTTAAAATAATATGTATTTGTACTTGCTGGTGTAAAATAACCAAAATATCTCCTAGAGTTATTGGGATCTGTTGATACTGAACTTATACTTGTAACTGTGCCTGTTGATGATGGATATTTATTTATAAAATAATTTGGATCATCATTATAATAACCTGAATAAAATTCATGGATTAATCCAGGTACAGAAGATGTGCTAACAGTTCTTGGAACTATTAATGTATCGGCATCATTAGCGGCAGTTTGAAAAGAAGTAAAATTTGTTTCAAAGGCACTATTTGGTAATCCTTTTCCATATCTGGAATTTCTTAAATAATCCAGTAATACTAAAGCAGAGTTCGGTGTGTATCTTGTTGTTGTATCTCTTGGGTCATAAACTTTTTTTCCTTTTAATGTAACTTTAATTTGTGGAATTGAACTGAAAATATCTTGATGCCATTTAAACCTAAAAGATAAATAACAGATTCCTGACAATTTATGTGCCGCAGTCCAATTAGATGATGCTGATAAAATTGAAGATACACTTTGTCCATCTGTTCCATAAAATGCTTGTATCTGAATATGTGAAGCACTATCTTTATAAAAATTTGCATCACCACCAGAAACTTCTCTTACTGTTCCATCTGTTAAATCTCCATCAAAAAAAACTAATTTATCATCTACAAATATTTGTTGGATTTCTTCAATCTCTCCTTCGCAAACAATACCCGCCATGTATAAATATTCATTATCAGTTCCAGAACTTTCTAAAAAAACTCGTGTAATTCCAGTTTGTCTTCTACCATAAACTATCGGGATTTGTGCATTGTTGGATTGTTTATTAATTAAAACACCTTTGGCTTCTTCTGGTATATCAAAATCAGGGGTATCAGCTACTGGAATTAACCAACCAATAAAACCTGAAACAACCTCAACTATCGAATCAATTATACCACCCATTAATGATAACTCCTTTTAAACTTCTGACCTACTCTATAAATATCACTATTAACTCTTAACCAATTTATAGATTGATTTACTTTTAATTTCTTTTTAAAATAATGATAAACCCAGCGCATCATATTAAATGTATTTTTTGTAGATACAATTTCAATTACCCAAGTATTATTTCCTGATTTCCATTCATAAGTTTTTATTTTACCTGTGTGTTTAAATCTTTTTTCTACTAGATCATGGATATGCGCCCAATTAACAAAACCAACTAATTCGTTATTGTCATAAAATTTTTTAAATTGATTTAGTTTAATTGATGGTTGTAGATAATATTGTAATTGATTATCTGGTTTATTTTTAAAACGATCAAATTTTTTAAATAGATTAATTACATCTTGCATTATGCTCTACCCCATTTAATATCGCCTATAGTTTGTGAGGCATATTCAAAACCTAAATCAGTAGAGAAATGTATTTGTTGTGAATTAGTATTTGTTTTTCTTCCCTCAATTTTATCAAAATCTGACCAATGAGAAGTAACAAGAACATTAATATTAGATTGATTAATAGATTCATCAATACTAAAAGATTCAATTCTGCCTTTAAATAATAAAAATGGGTCTGCTATTACACTTTCGTTGCTATCTAAAAATCCTTTATAAACTTCCGCCTCTTTTTCTATATAAGCATTAGATAAAAATAATGAAATAATTGTTTGATCTGCACCTGTAAAAGATATTGAAATATTGCTAACTTCTACTTGAGAAGATTCCTTAACGCTTGAAAGACTTGTAAATAATGAAGATGCTGAATAGGTATTAGAATCGTAAGTTATATCTTTGTAGTGATCTGTAAATCTATGTCCTGAAGAAACATTAATATAAACAAGAGTAATAGGTTTTAAATTATCTGTTGCTAATTCTGTTTTTACTGCGGTGGATAAACTTCTTGTCATAAATAATTAAAGAGCTTCCTCTAGGTTTATTTCATATTCATATAAATTATTAATTGTAATAGAATATTCCTGAATATCATTAGTAAGTCTAACAGTAAAAGCAACATCATCATAAATTAACGCCACATCATTTGCTACATCTTCTCTTAATGGTGGTTCAAAAGTTAATGTTCCATCGCCACTTCCATCTGAATCTAAATCTGCTACCGCCATATAAACTTTGTCTGCACCGAATCTAAAGTAATCCCCAGCTTTTAATATTCCACTTGTGCTAACTGTCATTCCATCTATGGCGCAAGTTGTAACACCAGCAGAAATAGCACCATCAACACTTATTGTTCCTGTAGCTGAACCTTGTGCATCTGAAACAATAGGTGGAGTAACTGTAAAAGTATTTAATCTTGATCTTTGTTTCATTAAAAATGCTTTAATTGGTGCGAAAGTTGCTCTGTTCATTGGTGCATAAACTAAAGTTATAGCAAATTTTTGACCATCTATTTGCCTGGTTTGAACTCTACCTGATGTCGTTGTTGATATTAAAGTATTTTGCCTTGAACTTATTTTTGCATTTTTTGCAGTTGGTGTTGTTGGAAATTGTCCACTCATACTAAAGCCTCTCTTCCTTTTTCATTTAAAGCAGAATTAATTACATTAACAATAGTTGCTCTGTTATCAATTAATAATTTTTTAACTCCTGTTACATCTGTTGCATTAATAGTAAAGGCAATATTTATATTTTTACCTCCAAGATGAGGACTAATAAACCCACTACTATTAGGAATCATGACCTCTGGTCCTCCCTCACCAACCATGTATGGTTTATTTTCTGATACTATTCCACCTTGTCTTCTTCCAGTATATTTCTGCGCTCTTATTTGTCCTACTTGTGCCATACCAAAAGCTAGTGCCGCGGCTACTGCAAGATAACCCATAGGTGTAGCACCATAAGCCGCAAACGCTTTCATAGCTGCCGATCTTGTATTAATAATAGCTTCTGCTATTTTATATGCTTTTAATGCTTTAAATGCTTTCTTACTATGTCCTGATAATATAGTTAGTGTTCCCTCTACATCACTCCTAAGATTTGCATTAGCTTTTTCTCTAATCTCTTTTTCTTTTTTAACTCTTTCTTCATACGCATCTATTCGCGCCCATTCTAATTTTTGCATGTGTGCAAAATGTAATTGCTGTTGTCGTTTTTCTTCTTCTAAACGCTCAAGATTTTTTAGTCTAGCTTTTTCGGCCTCTGAACTTAAATTTGCTATAAGTTGTTTTTTTGTTTCTGCAGCTTTTTGTGCAGATAATACACTTGCGGCATTTGTCTTTTCTTCATTGTCTTGACTCTCGACTCCCAATCCATTTATTACTTTATGAAAATCAATTATTTCCTGTTTCATTATGGCAGTATTATCTACAACGGAATCTTTAACTTTTAACATTTGTAATTTCATTATTCCTGGCCAACCAGCGGGTCCTGAAGCAAATAATAAGGCCTGTGTTTTAAATATTTTCCAATTAGTTGCTAAACCATCAAATGAATCTCCTAGACCTATAATTGTATATTTAAGTCTAATAAATGCTTCACCAACTTGTCCTACAATATTCAGAAATTTCTCTGCTAACCATTTTCCAAATCCTTCCATATCTGTATGTGTTTCTTTTACATAGTGTAATAAAGTATCTCTTAATTTATTTGAAGCAGTTTCAATCGCTGGTGCTAATCCAACAGTAAATTGATTTGCAAGTCCTGTAAATAATAATTTAGTTCTAGCGACTGAATCGTTTGCATCTTCAATAGCCCTAACCATTTTTGTTGTTAAAACTAAACCTAAAGTCTTCGCTTCCTTACTCATTTCTACCATGCCAGCAGTACCAGATTCAATAGCAGTTAAGAGTTCTATATTTCGACCACCAAATAATTTATAAGCAATAGCAGTTTTATCTCCTTCTTTTTTTACTTTTTGCAAAGCGTCAGCAACCAACTCGAATTGAGCCATTAAATCTCCATTCGTTGCTCTTAAATCATCTTGAGTAATTTTTAATTGTTTAAATGCGTCTTGTGCAATACCAGTTCCTTTAACAAGCCAATCGTTAATTCCAACTGCCATTGTTCTTGCACCTTTAGCAAATGCTTCTAAAGATGTTCCACCTAGTTCTGCCGCTAATCTAAATGCTGATAAATTTTCTGTTGAAATAAATAATTGACGTGATAGCTTTCCAATCTTGTCTACACTAATTAATGAATTTCTAATTAATAAACCAAGACCAGCTACACCAGCGACTGCCGCTAGTCCAGTCTTCATATTAAAAATAGCTTTACTTACGCCTTTTAGTCCACGCTTTAATGAACTAAATGCTCGTTTAGTTTTATCCTTTGCATTAATATCAAATTGTAATTTATTTCTTGCCATTATCTTTTTAATTTAGCGTCTTTGTTTAGTTTATTATAAAACGCACACCATAAATTAAACTCGTCAACAGTCATATCCATAATGTCGGATAGTTTCAAGTTGAGGTCTTTAGCAAGATGGAGAATGTTTAGAAGTTCGTTATCAGTCCTGATTTTTTTTTTCCCAGTCTTCAACTGGGATTACGTCTAATATCTGATTGGCAACTCGTGCCACTATATCAGGATCAGTAGTGTGCATTAAGGAATGTTTATCGTCTAGCTTAAATATTTTATTGCCTTTGTCATCTTCAGCTTTAAAAATTAAAACATTAGCGAATAAAGTAACATCGTCAGGTTTTATATCACGACTTAATCTTCTTTTTTCTGCTAAAGTTAAAGGTTTAGCATAGATAACAAATGGTTTTCCATCTTTGGTTTCCCATTCTGGTATCTCAATTCGTTTTATATCTTTTGATTTAAAATGTTCTTTAGCAGACTCAAGTATATCGCTCATGACAGAGTTAATACATAAATAAAACTAAATAGTCAAATTAATTAAACAGTTCCTCTAGTTAGCGCACCAGTTAAAGTAGCTGAAAAAGTTGCTTCTATCATACCATCAGTTGGAACTGAAACAGAATTAGCAGTAATTAACCATGTACCGCCAAAATAATAATCTGCTGAATCAGCACCCTCTGGATATAAATAAAGAGTCACTTGTTCACCTTCCGCTATTGCTATCTGTCCATTAGTGTCTGTTTCGTCCCAGAAACACTCAACAGATGCAGTTGCACCTTTTTTGCCAACTTGGAAAGTTTTGGAAGTATCAGTTAATGTAGTATCTTCTAATAATTCTGCTGTTGTGTCTAAAGTAAAACTTCTCACTTCTGCAATAATATTAGAACCACATTTTACTAAACCTGAACTTCCTGTATGTGTTGCCATTATTTATTTTCCTCTTTTTTTATTTTCTGTTTAGCTTTATTACTAAACGTACTTATAGGTTTTGTAACAGTAACACCAACCTTTGTGTACCCCATTTTCAAATAATAGTCTTCCTTATCTGCAAATGTTTCAATCACACTATCTCCGTTAGGTGTTTTTAATTTTATTCTATTTGTTGCCATAATTATACTCCAGTTTGTACTGCATTTTCGATAGTATTGTATGAAATTAAATAGGTCAACCTCATCAACCCTGTTTTTTGACTAGCAGTTTCAAATTCTACTTCTGTTGAAACTAATTTTGTATCTTTGGCATTACCGCCACGTGAAACATCAGTTACCATTGCTTCTTCAACTTCTTCTGCAATCGTATCAAGTGTGTCATCTATATTTGCTGTACCTCTACAATGTGCTTCTACAATTAAATTTAATGACCTATATTGAGTTCGTGTATTTTGTCCAATAGTATAATCTTCTATTGTTTCATCTAATGTATAAACAATTAAAGCTGGAAGATTTCCAGTCTGTAATGGAAAATATCTTGTTTCATAAACATTTGAACCAGTAGTAGATAAACTTGTAACTGTTGTAACAACGTGTTCTCTGATTGCTTTTCTAACGTGAGCCATATTATCCTGATAATGTAAATCTTGTCATTCCTGTTCCATCAGGAAATATCTCTTTAATGTAATAAGTAACGCTATCAATAACAAAGGTATCATCAAAAGTTGCGGCAGAAACATCGCTTGATCGGCAAGTAAATACTGGCACTTCTTCTATTAATCCAGCTTCTCCTACTGACTGTTCTACTGATTCCTTATCAAAAATACCTTTAACTGTTGAACTTGAACTAGCACTAACATCTGTAAAAGTTGCAGATTTACCAAAATCATCTGTATCAAAAAATATTAATCTTTCTGTATCTGATTCTATTGCCATTTTAATTTGCTTTTTTTATACATTTTGTTAATAATCTAAATAGTAATGGATTGGCCATGAATATTTTTTCGTAACCATTGCCTACTGCAAATGCAATAGGTTCTTCGCCTTTCTCATTCACATTTATATTTTCCATATTCATTATTATATGAAATAACTCATGGAATAAAGTATTAAATAACCTTAAACCTTTCAACCTTTTATCTATCTGTAATGTATGGAGATTTGGATCATATAATCCAAAACAGTCTTGAAGTAAAACATATTGAATTTTAATTTTTCTTTTACCATACTTGATAAAAGACAAGTTCATTAAAATACAAAGATATACAAAACAACAATTAAAATAATAATACCAGCAGATATTTTTGGATTATCTTTTGCTATTCCAAACCAGTTTTTAAACTTACGTTTAAAATTAGTTATCATAATTAGACTCCTTTATTTTTTTTTTCGTGAAAAAAAACTTTTCTTTTTAACAGTTTCTTTATTTTCAGGTTTTTTAACTGATTCAGCACTTGCAATAGCTTTCCCTATACCGATTAATAATTCTCCATCGTTTTGAGTAGCTTCTATTACATCACCAGCTTTTGCTAATTGCCCTTTGACAAAAGTTTGTTTTAGTATTTTTATCTTCATAATAATTCCTTTTATATAAAAGAAAAGGCGAGGTCAATGCCTCGCCTAATCTTGTAAATGCGTTAATTACGCATTATTATCTTGAATTGCCGCAAAACTTTCTGCGTGTCTAACAGCAACATCAACATCGTATAGCCCTATAATTCTAGTACCACCTTTAGCGGCATTAGTATAAGGATCAACAGATATATCTAAACTACCCCATTCTCCAACAATCAGGTCATTAAAATTCCCGAAAGTTAAAGCAGAGCAATCTCCACTTGATGACCCTTTTGTAAGAGTATCAGGTGAGTTTGTTGTTGAAAAGACATTGTAACCCAGTAGCTTGTTTTGATCGTTCATGATCATGACAGAGTCAGAAGAACCGACTTTAGCCGTAGCCATTAAACGAGAAACTGCAAGAGGAGAAGTAATCCAAGCCAACGCACCTATATCTGCGTTGTCAGTAGCAACTTCTTTCCAAGTTTCAACAGCCAGCGCCCATGTAAACGCACCACCATTCGTTCCGATAGCAACAGAACCAATACCTGAAGTATTTAAAATACCAGTTGGTTTGTTACTAGAACCTGAACCTTGAATGGCTTGTTTATCAACTTCATTAGAAAGTGTTTTTAAAATATCATTTCTAACAATAGTTTCGATTGCTGGAGTAGATTGGTGCATTAAGTGTCTTGATATGTCAGTAAATGTTCCCAAAGTTTTTGGAGCCATTGTAACTTGACGATATGTCGTGTTGACTTCTGTTACTGCTGAATTTTCTCCAACCCATGATGCAGAATTAACTGCAAGTTGAGCTGGGATAGCAATATCGCCAACTAGACCACTTAAAAATAAAGCACCAGCTTGTTTCACAACCATTCTTGCTCTTAATGCTTCAATAAACGAACCACTTAAAAGATTAGTTGCTACCAAGTGTCCACCATCTGCGCCCACTCCTTGAATAAGATCCCTGGTCCAACGAACGTCTGTTGGAACATAGACACCTTTAGGAGTTTTGCCAGTTTTACGAGAGATTTCATCAGACGCTTCTTTTTCAAGTTCAGCACCAGACCAGTTCCCAGTTGTCATTGCTTTAATAGCTTTGACAAGAGAATAGACTCGTGATTCCTTGTTAGAAAGTCCAATGTTGTCTTTCTTGTCCAAAGGTTTTGCTTCCCCTAGTTTGTTTAAAACAATTCCTCTAAATTGAGCAAGAGAAACATTATCGTTAACTGCTTTATCTGCAAGGTCTTTACAATTATGTCTTGACCCTAAAGATTGAATTTCCTTAACTCTAGCTGTTTCTTCTTTTCTCGCTTTAGCGATTTGTTCTTCAACATTAACTTGAGGTTGCTCCACTTTTGGATTTTCTTTTGCTTTTTCCATTGTGTTTTCCTTAGTTATGATCTCAATAGTTTCTTTACAACTATCTTGATCGGTTAAAGTATCATACCTACTGCGTCCTACGCCAACAGTTGAGTCTGCTGGTATGGAAACAATAGACGCTTCCAATGGTTTCCAATTAACACGATAAGTTGGATTTTCCTCGTCCTTATTATCGCTTTTAATCTTATCCATCTTCATTATTTCGTAGCCCACACTCACATTACTGCGAATGCCATCTACGACATCATGAAAAACCTCATCAGCTAGTTTTGATTTACCAAATCTAACGACTGCACGACCTACCTTGTCTGCATCGCTGATTTTAGCTTCTTCAATGACTCCTATTTGCTTTTCTAAATCGTGGTTAAGCAATAATGGCGCTCTACCACTAGCAATGAATGAAAAGTCAACATCTTTTGGATTATGACTTAAAATTTCTGTTCCAAAACTTCTTTCGTATGGTTCTTCAGAAGAAAAAGCTAGATCAACAGTTCTGTTATTTTCGCTTACTTCTTTTTTATTAAAACCAAATACACGATATAGTTTTTCTTTATCTGATTTTTGTGTTGTCATTTTATTTTCTTTTTGGAAAGTATCGTTGGTTTCTTTTTGTTCTGATACCACTTCCTTTTCGTTGCTATTAGATACTTGCCCGTTCCCTTTTTCGTCAATGTCATTGTTTATTTTATATTTTGTTTCCATAATTAATATCTATTATTTTTCTTCTTCTTCTTCAACCTCATTAGGTTCATTTTGTTGTATTTGTTTTGAACCAAAAGGTTCGAAAGCTAACTGTATTCCAAATTTTTCTGCTAATTCCTTATCTGATTGTATCTGACTAAATACATCTTCTACATCACGACCATATCCAGCTTGTACGTCTTGATGTGATAAAAAACCATTTTCTACACCAACTTTTAATGCTTCAACTTCTTTTTTAGGATCAATCCATTGCCAACCTCTTGCTCTCCAGATAGGTTGATTAAATTTAGGAAATTTTGATGTTGGAAGTCCATTTAATAGGTCTGTTAACAAAACCATTTCTAACCAATTAGAATAAACAATATCGTGAAAGTTTCTGATAATTTTATATTGTTCACATTGAAAATAATTGCGCTCCTCTAATGCGCCTTGTCTAATACTTGAATAATTTACACTCTCTAAATCATTTGCAAGTGTATTATAACTAACATTTAAACTACTAGCGATTGATCGAATAATTGATTTAGTAAAATCTTTAAATGCTGTCGTTGGGTGTTGAGGATCAAATGTTTGAAAGTCAGTTCCAGTTGGTAATTGTTCAAATGTTCCAGGTTCTGCATTCATAATCGGATTATTAGTATCTGTTTTATCTTCTCCAGTATAACTATCGGCATCTGCTGATTTAAAAAATCCCATTTTACTTGCACCTACTCTTGCGGCAACCAGTTCAGCTTCCATATAACCATCTAGCATTTTTAAATCTTTTAAACATGATGATAAAGGCGGAACTCCTCTCGTTTGATGTGGTCTTTCTTGATGATAAAAATGAATAATCTCGTTAGCTGGAATAATATTATATTTTGTACCTACATAGGAACTTGCACTTAAATTTAGATCATCGTTTGGGTGTCTTTTTAGTAAATGATAATTAATTGGCTTACCAAACTTATCAATTTCAATTCCCATTCTAACTTCATTACCATTTGGTAAAACTATATTTAATTCTGTATCTAAAAAATCAGCTTCTATAAATTCAATGGCAAGTCTATATGGATTATCAAAATTTTTTATTATTCTAACCAAAACCTCTCCATCTCTTGCAAAAGTTTCAGCAAATAATCGTTGGCAATCAACCCAACTCATTTTACCATCGGCAGTACATTGATGTCCCCATTCTTTCCAACGTCTTTCAATCATATTATTGGCAAATGAATCTAGTTGACCATTTGGGTCCCTACTTCTTACTTGTAGATGAACTCCTTTTGCACCAATCACATTATCTGTATAAACATTGATAAATCTTCTAGCGTAAGCATTATTTCTTGCTAAATCTCTTGACCGATTTCTTAAAACTCTTAAACTTTGTTTTATTTCAGTATCAGCAGATTTTGATGTTTGAATAAAGTTACTTAATAATCTATGTGTACCAGCACCAGAATAAAAAGACTTTTTGCTTGTTCTTCCTTTGAAGAAATTTTTAATCCTCTCAAGATATGTCATTAAATTGAACCTTTACTACTCTGCCTGAACCTTCATTATTCCCAGTTCTAAATTCGGCAACTTCTTTTTTATATTCTGCTCTATAATAATCTCTCCATCTTAATAACTCATCAACAGTTAATTTATTAAGTGAACGTCCAGCTATTGAATAACTTGAAACATCTGCATCTGCTCTATTTTCTAATATGCTTTCAATTTTATCAAGCATAACTTTAGCATGACTTCTGGTATCTCCAGTAGTTGCAAAATAATTATCCTTAACAGTTATTTTTCCTGAATCTATAACTAATGTTTCACTATCACTTGTTTGAAGAACTTTTAAAAACCATACATAATCTCCAGCAGTATAACTAGCTGTTGAAGAATTATCTAAAGTAAAAGTATAATCTGTTCCTGACTCTGTAACTGTTGCTGAAAATCTTGTTGAACCATCACTTTCTAATGATGCTTCCCAAACCATTGAATAACTTGATGGATCATAGTCGGCTCCTATATCTGTTCTTTTCCAAACAACAGTTTCGCCTTTATAAAAATTTATTGGTTCTTTTTCTGGTATTGTTGTAAATATATTTGCCATAATTAATTAATCATTCCACGATTTTGCAAAATTACTATGCTTTTTATAATGTTTCAACCTATTTGGGTTGACTTTATAATCTGCTTGTGTTTGCGAACTGCTTTGTCTTTCAGAAATTTTATTCAAGTCTGCATTTAATAATGTAAAAGCTGACAACGCATACACTCTGCAATCCAACGCTTCATTTCGTGGTCGCATTAAAACCCATTCACGCCTTTTAAAACCCCTTCTATATTTTGTAACAACTTTTTCTGCTGTTAGTTGTCTGAAATATTCTTCTCCATATTTTTTTGGAAAATGACAATATCCAGCACCATAATCTCTTATCCTTAATCTCGAATATATTAATTCTTTAGCAGTATCAACGCCAATAGGAAATAAAGTTATGCGTGCAATATTATTTCTTGTGGGCCTACTAATAATTGCTCGTCCTTCTCCACCTATACCCTTAATTGCAAATATTCTTCGTACATATCTTGGTTTGCAAAATTGATAAACTTGATTCGTATGGTGTCCACTATCAACACAAGTAGCAACGATTTTAAGTTTAGTTTTGTTAGGTAATTCGTATGTTTTAGATAATATTAAATCTAATTCTTGCCAAATATTAGGTGCTGATGGATCGCCATAAATAGTATGATAATCAATACTCCATGTTTCTTCATTTAATCCCCAACCTAATATCTCTACTTCAATTCTATCGTCTTGAATATCAACTCCAGCAGTTAATAATATTACTTCGTTAGGAATAACATAATCTTCACGTCTTTCGTATAAACCTAAATCATCAATTCTTTCTCCTTCATCTTCCCACGTTTCTCCCAGATAAGTATTTACAAATACTCTTAATGTTTCAGGTAATTTTTTTGCTCGTAAGAACTCTCCAACTGCTTCTTCCATTGTTACCCATACAGAATAAAGACCATTCAAACTAAAACCAACACGTCCATTAAATCTATTAGTCGCTTTCCATTGTCCTTTGGCAATATTTTTTATTCTTTCTATGTCAGTCCATTTCTTTTCACAATGCACACATATATATTTAGCTGTTTCAGGTTTGTTCTTTTCCCATTGAACTTGCGACCACTTTAAAACTTGTTTCTTTCTGCACTTATGACATGGAACATAAAATAAACGCTTATCAGTATCTTCATAAGCAGATTCAATCGCACTTGCACCTTTAACAGTAGGTGTTGATGTTAAAACCAACTTGCTATCCCAAAAGGTTGCACTTCTACGTTTGGCCAACATAACTGGATCGCCCTCACTTCCAGCAGTAGGTGGGTATCTATCTATCTCATCGCATAAAACAATTTTGATAGGTCGAGAAGCTAACGATGCTGGAGAATTAGCACCACAAGCTGTAATGTGTCCACCATCAAATATCTTATGTAATACTGTATTACCTGAATCCTTACTTTTAACATCGGCAACTTTATATTTTAAAATTTCGGTATCTCTTATCATTGGTGCAAGTCTATCCTGACTCCATGCACGAGCCATTTCTAAAGTTGGGTGGACAATTAATATAGGTGCTGGTGCATAATGAATATAATAGCCAATAGCATTAAGTAATATTTCTGTTTTACCTATTTGAGAACAAGACATAACAACAACTTCAGTAATAGTTGGATCATTAATACTATCCATTATTTCTTTTTGAAATATGGCTCTAGCAGTTTCAAATTTTCCAGCTTCACTACTGCTTTCAGTAGATAACAGTCTAAATTTATCTGCCCATTGACTTATTTTTAGGTGTGGCGGTGGTTTTATTAGATTCATTGTTTTTTGCCACACTTCTGTCATCGCTTGTGATCTCATAAAGTGCCTCGTATAGTTTATCTTGTAATATTAATTTTATTTCGCTAATATTCTTAACAGTAACAACAACTGGAGCAACCTTATTTGGTATTGAAAGCAATTTTTGTTTTATTTTGTGTACTAACTCTAACCAGGTGCGTTTTACTTCTTCTTTCGGTATTAATTCGCCTGTTGCCCTTTGCTTTTCTATTTCTGCTATTTCTGCTTTAGCTTTCAGTAATTTATTTTTATTTTTTAATACTTCTTCAGCAGTAAAATCGCCACCAGCTTTAGCTTTTAAAAAATCTATATATCCATGAACACTACTGACTAAATCATACTTACCACGTTCCGCTTTAGGTATAATATTATCTTTAGCGAGTTGTTGTACTCTACGTTCAGATAGTTTTAAAAGTTTAGCAATAGCTTCGATGTTAAATGAAGTAGCCATTAATGTCCTAAATCATAATTTGATTGTTCTTCATAACCATTCCAATAGTTACCTAATTCATCTTTACAATAATGTCCCATAACATATTTATCTTTATACATAATCACTACCCAATTTTCTCCATTACCATCTTTATATTTAGGATTAGGTAAAATTTTAACAGTTTTATTCCAAGCATCTTCACAAGTTATAGGTCTTAAAGTAAAACCAAATGGTACTTTTTCTAAATAATAATTTCCATCATTAACTATTATTATTAGATATAAAAAAAAGACTTTCATTATCTTCCTTGTCTATTATAGCGTTTAACTTTTTTATGTTTTGGATTTGGATTTTTAGCGTGTCTGCCAGGGCGCTTCTTTCTAGTTTTTGCAAGATAGATATATCCACCATATTTAGGTTTTTTTGCCATGTTTTTTTAATTTATTTTCATACATTGTTACTTTAGCCATCATAAGTTTATCAGCTTCTTTTTTAGTTTCTTCTACTGCTTTTATTTTTTCTAATTTTAATTTTTTTATTTGTTCATCTTTTTTATCATTTTGTAGAGTAGTAATAGTTATTTCGTCCCTTAATATATCAATATCTTTTAATAGCTTTTCTTCTTGTTCGGCAATTCTATCTTTTAAAGTTGACATATAACAAATATCATCAATTTTTTCTTCTATTGATTCTTCTATCCATTCAGGAATAGATTTAGAATTATCTGCCATTGTTTTTTTAAACTTTTCCATTCCTTGTTGGTGTCTAGCAAATATTCTATTAATAACATCATTAATTACTGGATCAGAAGTTTTAACTTTATATTTTTTCATTAAATCATAATTTTGTTTTGTTAGTTCTTCATTGTCTTTTTTTAACGCATTAATATAGTTGCTCATATTTTTTTACTACTCTTGCCTGTGTAATCTTCCCATCGCTTAATTATTACATCGCAGTATTTTGGGTCTAACTCCATCATATAACATTTTCTATCTAATTTTTCACAAGCTATTAGTGTTGAGCCAGAGCCACCATATAAATCTATAATATTTTTTTTATCCTTTAAAGAAAAGTAATTAAAAAACCATAATAATAAAGCTATTGGTTTTTGTGTTGGATGAACTCTTTTTTTAGTATCTTCTTTAGATAGACCAAATATTCCAGCCCATTTTACTCTTGCCATTATTCTTTTGTGTTTTGCTTTTGACCAACATAATTCAAAAGTACTTCCATACATCTTATCTGCTGATTCCTCTAATCTTTTATCCCATACTATCCAAGAACCATTATTTTTATTATTTATATATTCTGAATAATAATCTGCACCCCATAAAAAAATTTCTTCACAATATTTAAAATTATTTAATACTGAAGTTATAAATTTAGGTTTAAAATCTATATTATCTCCTATTACTTTATTATATTTGTTTCCATCTCCGAATATACCTTTCATCGAACTAAAATCGGTATTTAAAAACATCCCATAAGGTGGATCAGTAAAAACCATATCAGCTTTAGCACCATCCATTAGTTTATTTACATCTTCCTCTTTAGTAGAATCCCCACATAACAATCTATGCTTACCCAGATGCCATATATCTCCTAATTTAGTTATAGGTTTTTCAGGAGTATCAGGAACAGCATCATCATCAGTAAATCCTTTAACTTCATCAATAATTAAATCGTCCAATTCATTCTTTTCAAATCCTAAACTATCTAAATTAAAATCCAGTTTAGAAATATCTTTGAACTCTAATTTTAATTTTGAAAAATCCCATTCACTATCCTGATTAATTCTATTATCAGCTATCCTGTACGCTTTAGCTTTAACTGGAGAAAGATCAGCAATAATAACTGGCACTTTATCTAAACCAAGTTCTTTACCAGCTTCATATCTGCTGTGGCCCACTATAATAATATTTTTTTTATCAACTACAATAGGTTGTTGGAAACCAAACTCTTTAATCGAATTAACAACCTTTGTAATGTTTTGTTTTTTTCTTGGATTGTTAGAATAAGGTTTAATATCTTTTAAAGGAATATTTTTAATAATAGGATTATGATTTAAGTTGCTCATTACCAACTATGCCCACATTCAGGACATTCATTTTTTTTAGGTTTAGCTTCTTCAGGATCAGTTAAAGTTCCAGCTAATACTCGTGCAATTTCTTCTTCATTAAAACCAGTCTGTTTCCACCATTCCGAATCTAATTTACTATTCAATTCCAGTTCTGCTAATTCATTTCTCAACAGAACTTTATCCCATTCAGATTCATCAGCAGAACGATTGTCTGCAATACGATACTTCCTAACATCTAAATCGTTTAAGTGATTCAATTCGATATAAGGAACATTTGTCATTCCTAATCGTTTTGCCGCCTCGTATCTTGTATGCCCACTCACGATAAGTTTGTCCATCATATTATTAATAGTGATAGGCACATTAAAACCAAATGACTTAATAGATTCCATAACAAGCGGAACACCTTTTTGAATCTTACGTGGATTCTTTGCATAAGGAATTAAATGTTCAATAGGAATTGTTTTAAGATTTGGATTAATTCTTATTTCTATCTTCTTTGGCATATAGATTCTCTTATATGCAAAACGAAACGAAACGCAAACCTAACTACGCTGTCTACAAAACAGTTTCCGTCGAGCGAAACC
>Ga0208156_1000311_pt1 | contig 20791 bp, 27 predicted proteins | sample 1_EtaG_FD_184073 | JGI IMG/M metagenome (GOLD analysis project Ga0208156, IMG submission 184073) | Marine viral communities from the Subarctic Pacific Ocean - 1_ETSP_OMZ_AT15124 metaG (SPAdes) (version 2) | ecosystem: Environmental > Aquatic > Marine > Oceanic | place: Pacific Ocean | collected...
TAAAAGATAAACTTTACATTTACGATGAGGATAATTAGACATTAGTATTTTTAGGTCGTTAAATAAACGCACGCGGTCCATATGACAATTCTTGGCAATGTTTGTTTTTATAACAAGGCCGACCTCGTCATTATGAAATTCCTCAACGAAGTATTTAACCGTATTGGGCAAATTTTTGCGCGGGCCAAACTGTGCCATAACTAAAAAATTAAAATCATACTCTAATTTCAATTCTACATTTTCGGGTTCGCCAAAATCTTTCACGGGATAATTGATAGTAGTTACGGGGGTTTGCAAATTTAGTTCTGATTGCTCTCCTGTCTGGTTATGAGTAACCACGTAAGCAGTCTGCCGATATACATTAGCAGAATGTTCTGAGACAACTAAAATTTTATCCATTTCGTTGCCTTTCTGGAGCCATGGCGGAGCCACTTTGGTTGTCTCAATGCCGGCGGTGAATCCCACATTCACGGGCGCCAGTTGCTCCCACTCATTGGGTATCGTCACCTGCAAAGAACCATCAAATTGGCCTCCTTGCTGTATAAATCCAATCGTTTTTTCAATGGTGTGATCGATCCATTCTTTTTCTTCATCTTCTTCCATAATCCACGAAGTTTGACCCCATTGTAATGGTTGGATATAAAGATCAAACAAGTCTGGTCGAGATCTTAATGCTCGCAGAGCGAACCGACTTTGTTCTCCATAGCCTGAGCGCGTTAATATAGGCGCCTTAATCAAGATTTTTTTCACGCCACCTCCATCAACTGCCAGCGATCATATCCTTTTCGAGTATTCCATGACCCATGTTTCTCTACAATTTCGTCTATCAAATCTACCCATTTCTTTTGGTAAGCTTCAAAACTGAAATTTTTTCTTACGTGGGCGAGGCCCTGGCGTGACATTTTCTTATATACTTTGGGGCTTATATTCATGGCTTTTGTCATAACGTTGTTAAAATCTTCCTGGGAGATTCTATCTTCATAAATATAAGGAACCTGTAGTGACCCAATGACGCTCTTGGAGGACGGCTCAATGCCGAATCCAAACCAATTCGTGCCATCGGTCACTTGCTCCTGCATGCCTCCCGTCATGGTAGCTATAATTGGCGTCCCACAACATAACGATTCTAACATACTTAATCCAAACCCTTCGGCATCACTAATACTAATAGTAAAATCTGCTGCATTGTACATCCCTGCTAACTGTTCTGCATCTATCTTGCTTGTGGAAAGAAGGACTTGGCCATCGTTTACTCCCAAATGTTCAATAATATGTGGCAAATCTGTTCCGTGCGGATCGCGGGCGTCTGTATGCATGATTAGAGTCGCTTTATCGTGACCAACTTTATCCAAAAACTCTTTGAACCACCATACGAGAGTGCCGCTTTGTTTGCGGCGCGCGTTTCGGCTATTCCAAAAGAAGATCTTCTTATCTTTGTTTTTCAAATTAATAGAGCTGTTTAAAGTGATATTTTCCCGCATAACTGCCGCGGCGGCCTGCCCTTCAACACTCTTAAATTTATGATAGGCGCTAGGATCTACCGCATGTGGCAAATAATGAGATGAAACGTCAGGTGCAACTTCTTGAACGATAGCATGCGTTACTTTTGAAATGCACACTACCTCATCTGTGGAGTTATAAAAGCCGCTATTAAACACCGGCGCTGGGAAATTATCCCACACATGGTAATAAACCATAGGCATGTTGGCGCGAACTTCGTTTTCTATCTCCCAAAGCCATCCATAAAAACGCGGATCCGTCATAAACCACAGAACATCAGGCTTTTCTTTATGCATCACAGAACGAATTATTTCGGGCGAGCCATATCCATCGATAGGGAAAATACGCCAATCGTCCCCATAAGGTTCCACCTTCTGAGGTGTGTAGTCTTCGTGTTTGATGGCGCCACCCATACACAAAATTGAATATCTACCAGTTTTCAATAATGCCTCAATAAAGTACTTTGTTTGAATTCCTACCCCCGATGGCGAAAGCGGGTGGTCGGAAAGTATTAAAATTTTCTTTTTCATTCTTCCTCTTGACTGCAAACAGTGTTTAAAATTAATTTTGTTACAACATACGGATCACAATTGGCATTTGGTCTACGATCTTCAATATAACCTTTTCCAAGTTTTTCCACCTGCCAGGGAATTCGTACGGAGGCAGTTCTGTCTGAAACTCCCCATTTATATTCTTTATACGAGCATGTCTCGTGTTCGCCAGTTAAGCGCTTTTCGATGCCATGGCCATAATTCTTAATGTGTTCTTCAGTATTTTTTCCGAGAGCTTGGGCTGCAGATTGGCAGGCCTCAAAAGACTCCCGCATTGCATTGGTTGAAAAATTAGTATGGCAGCCGGCACCATTCCAATCTCCTTCTTCTGGTTTGGGTTCAAATGAGACAAACACACCATGCTTTTCGGCAATTTTCTGTAGCAAGTATCTCGACATCCACAAATGATCACCAGTTTCAACCGGAGGAAGAGGCCCAACTTGAAATTCCCACTGTCCAGGCATCACTTCTGCGTTAATGCCTCCAACTGTAAGGCCTGCACGAAGGCAAGCATCTAAATGTTCTTCCACAATTTCTCTCCCAAATACTGCATCAGCCCCCACAGAGCAATAATATTTGCCTTGCGGATCCGGGGTGCCTTCGGAGGGAAATCCTAACGGCCGATCATTTTTATAAAAGGTATATTCCTGTTCCATTCCAAACAGCGAAGCGTGTGCAGCAAATTCTTCTGCTGCGGCGCGGCAATGGGCGCGCGTATTAGTAACATGTGGAGTTAAATCGGTATTATATACCTCACATAATACTAACATTGAATCTTCTCGTCTGATGGGGTCTGCACAAGCCATGACGGGGAACAAGACACAATCGGAATTGACTCCCTCTGCTTGGTCAGTACTAGACCCATCAAAACCCCACAATTCGGGGTCATTGTCATCGGGCATTACTTTTGTTTTGCTCCGAAGACGCGGAGTTGGTTGGCCTCCGTCAATCCATATGTATTCTGCTAATTTCATTTATTCCTTTTTCCTTTATGGGCAGTGTTCAGTGTGTCTAAAGTCACACCGATTACAAGATAATCTATTTTTAATATAGCGTTTGTTTTTGATATTATACAATGCTTTCTGCATTAATTTTAATGCATTTTGTGTTTTTTTGGGGCCACTAGTTACTCTAAAAAACTCAACTTTGTTTCCCTTTGAAGTTCTCTTCAACAACGAAAAGTGAGTTTCTACCTCTTTTGGGTCTATTTCAAACTTCTCACAAAAGAAGTGTTTGTATAGTGTCAGTTGATAAGTAGTCATCTTATCGCTTCGACGCCTTGCATCCCATCCCCAACCGCAAGTTTTCCAATCAAAAATATGAACTTTTTTATCAGGAGTGACCACAATAGCGTCAATAAAGCCTTTGAATTTATACTCTTCTCCTTGAATCGGTTCGTAAAGCGGCAACTCAGCTGCGAACAATTTATATTCGCCAAAATAATCATTTAATGCGTCTTCAATTTCCGGCAATATCGCCTTTCCTTGGGATCGCATCTGGGTAGCTAGATTTTCATCTATTTCAATGTCATCATCGAGCTTCTCGATGCATTCCTCAAATTGCTGAATGAAATACTCTTCATTTGCTTCTTCCTTGAGAAGCTTCTTTTCGCAGACATCGTGTATAGCCGTTCCAAAGGCAGTAAATAAATTTCCTTTGAAGCCTCCTATTTTGTCGATGCGAGTAAGTTTATGATAAAAGGCACAAAAGGCCCAGTCTTTAAGTTCTGAATATGATATATGCGGCACGCAATCTCCGGTAATTATATTATAACGCCTTTACGTGGCTTTGTCAAGTTTTTCTGGGTCTTGGAGAAGTAAAATCTTTTTATACAACTCTGGGCTAACCTTTTTAAAGAAATTATGATTTGAATCTAAATAAAATTCTGTGAATCCAGTGGCATAATATTCTCGCAAGGAGGTTGCAGCATAAGGCGTAATAAAGAGCCCCTTTAACAATTGGAATAATTTATCATAACCAATTTTTTTATATAGAAACATATCGAATTCTTCGTCATACTCCGGATTCATATAAACACCTAATGGTGTTTTATAGCCTTTGTTCCACAAAATGTCATACATGTATTTTCGTTTTCGTAAAAATTCATCTTTAATTTTTTGATCACTATAAATTTCATATCCGAGGGCGCTTTCTAAGGAATGAGCAACTTCGTGTACAATATCATCGTACATGTCCTCTTCATCATCTTGCACGTTTGAAATATACAACGTTCCATCCTTATAAAAGGCATTTAGTTTTCTTTTCTCAAATTCCTCAAACCACCCCACAATAATCATTTCTACTTCGGACAACAAATGCGATGGCACCGTACTTTCTACTTTGCTGATAACGTTTTCCACATCTACTTTGTCATTCATCATACGATCTTTAAAATATACATGAATACCGGTAGGCGTGTAGAAGCTATTCACCGCCTCAAGTATTCGTGCTTGCGACTTTTGTATGTAATTTATCAGCATCATCCAATCCCAATTGGTAACCTCTCAGAAAATTCTCCTCCGCGAAAGCAAATACAAACTCGGGAAATTCCATGGCCATTACTTCGACAATCATATTAACGGTTACCTCTTCATTATCTAGTTTTGTTCCCACATATTCTACTAACATTTCCTTTAATTCCGAATCTCCTTCTACTGACTTTGCCAGCATGGGATTCTCGTGTATTTTTTCCTCTCCAATCACAATTTCTTCGCCTTCTCTCTCTAAACCATTACTCATTGTATAACTCCTTTTCTATTACAATATTAACACAAAACTTGCTTTTGTCAAGCTTTTTATAAAACTTTTGAGGCTAAAGTGGCGATATCGCTCCGCTCGCCCTTCTTAAATGTCATGTGGCCCGCTATGTGAAAGGTTTTAAACTTTTCAATTGCATGCGCAAGACCATTAGAAATTTCATTTACATATACATTGTCAATTTGTTCAATATCTCCAGTGAGCACAATCTTGGTCCCTTCGCCAACGCGAGTAATAATGGTTTTTACCTCGTGCACGGTAAGATTTTGAGCTTCATCAATAATGATAAACGCATTGGAAATGGAGCGGCCGCGAATGTAGGTCAAAGCTTCTACTTCAATTTTTCCTTTGTCAATATATAGCTGTAATGCATGTTTGTCGCCTCCTAACAGGAATTCTAGATTATCCTGAATAGGCATAATCCATGGCCACATCTTCTCTTGCATGGTACCAGGCAGGTGGCCAATGTCTCGTCCAAGTGGTTGCACTGGGCGGGAGATAATCAAACGTGAATAATGATTTTGATGTAAACCAATCGTTTGTTGTAAGCCTGCTGCCACACTACACAGGGTCTTGCCGCTGCCAGCGGTACCCACCAACGTAACAATCTTAACATCGGGGTTCATTAACAAGTCGATTGCGAAGGCCTGTTCTTTGTTTCTAGACGAGATTTTCCAATCGGGTATCTTGTCATGGATGACTTTTTTTAGAGGCTTGTGGAGGTCTTCAAAGCGAGCTAATGCCGATTTTTTCTCGTTAGCATTGGACACCAACATCACATACTGGTTGGCATGCCAAGTTGCGGCGCCGTCTTCGGGGGCAATGATAACACTTTCACCTTGATAGAATCTATCTACCACTGCATCATCTACAGCATGGACCACAAAACCCGAGTACAACTCTTCAAAAGAAGTAACGGCTTTCTCTAGCACAAAATCTTCGGCCTCAATTCCTACCGAATCGCAAATGACGCGCATATTAATGTCGCGTGATACCATTACCATTTGTCGCTTGGGGTACTGTTCTTTAACGGCTTTAGCGGTGGCAATGATCGTATGATCGGGAATGCGAATGTCCAAATCCGGAGGAAAAATTACCTCTTTAAGGCATTCATATGACATCACTTTTAGAGTGCCCTTTCCTTTCCCCAGGCGCACTCCTTGCTGCAGGCTCCCTTGGATCCTTAAGTCGTCAAAAATGCGAATAATCTTTCTCGCATTAATCCCCACAGCGTCTTGGCGCTTCTTGTGCTTGTCTATCTCTTCAAGCACTTTTAAGGGGACAAAAATGTCGTGATTTTCAAATTTGTAAATAGAACTAGCATCCGTTAAAAAAACACTAGTATCTAAAACGTAGTTTTTCTTCATAGAGCACCGTCTACACTAAATAGGGCCCTATTCCATATATGAATCATATGACGCCTTATCCCAGATTTCTTTCCATTGTTTTTGTCGTTTCTCATATTGGTTAACCGCCTCATAAAGCATAATGTTGGCGGTTTGGGACGTATTCAAGCAATAGCCTACACCGGGGAGCGGAATATACACGATATCACTGTTTTGTAAAATTTCTATGGGTACCCCGCATTCTTCCTGACCCACCACCAAACATAGAGGGCGCCCGAAAGAGAAATTATAGCTAGAAAGGGGTACTGCGGCATCAACGAGTTCAGCAGAGACCAGTTTAATTCCTTCCTGGCATGCGTAATCAACAAAAACGCGCGGGTTAGGATGTGTTTTAATCGTAACATAATCATATAAGCTTCCCGATGAAGGGTTTAATACCCGACGCGAAGGAACTGATCCTATAACGTGAATATTTTGCGCGCCAAAACAAGCTGCAGCCCGAATAACGTAGCCCAAGTTACCGTCATGCATGAAATTAATGCAAGCGATACTAATAGGGTAAGTCTTAGCCAAATTTCTTTTTTCATCGTACCTTTCTCTTCTTGTTTTTTTTCTTGATGATGTCTTCATCAAACACCCATACTTGGTGTTCTCCTTCTTTGGGATAGGGAACACCCGCCTTTCTCAATTTTTCTATTTCCTTTTCATAAAGCAATAGCGCCTCCCAGCCGGGAGGGCCCTCAATATGTCCTTTGCATGCTTTTTCCACTCGTTTTTGTAATTTGACATGAACGCGTGGTCCGGCGGCCGATTCCACTAACACAATATCATTAACTTTGTATTTCATAAAGGCTGGGGCGGTAGGATTCGAACCCACGAATGCCGGGACCAAAACCCGGTGACTTACCGCTTGTCGACACCCCATTGTTTTGCTTAAGTGGCTGGGGCGGCTGGATTCGAACCAGCATCCTTCCGGTTAACAGCCGGATGCACGGCCAGTTGTGCTACACCCCAAGTCGAATTTATTTTTGTTCTTTAAGGGTTTCGACAACATCTAATAGATCTTTACTAACGTTTTTCTTAAAAGTTTTAAGATCGTTCTCTAGCACAACCATGTTATCAACTAACTCATTAACGCGTCCACGCAACTTTCCAATTTCGCTTCTCTGATCGGCTAATTGCTTCTTAAGTTTCGTATCGGACCGTGTTGAACCGGTTTTGGTATCACTCATGTTTACCTCCTTTTTATAAAAAATATCGTATATCCACTTAAACATTTATTTCTCGGAATGTTTAATGTGAGTTCTGATTGGTGTGATGCTGTTATTTTCATTTCTGGGGAAGGCGCGCCTCTCGGTACCTCCGATTCCCCACAACAACTCTATCTCTAACTGTTTACACAATTCTACCTCGGGTGTATTTCCGTCAAATCGATGTCCCCCGTTAGCAAAATAAGTGGGGACGAGGCGTTTAAGCGCTTCGCAGACTGTTCCATCGCTATCGTCTACCGAATCTACCAGAACAACTCCTTTGATAGAATTAAGAATTTCCTTTCTCTGTTCAAAGCTCATAAATACAAACCCTCGTTCTCTGTAGAGCCACTCATCGGAATTTGCCACCACAATAACATGGCCATATTTGGCAGCGGCAGTTATCATACGAATATGACCCACATGTACAGGATCAAATCCTCCCGAAACCATTACGGTTGGCTTTTCATCCTCATTTGCCACGCTTTTTCTCCTTTTTGGTAGCTTTAGGAACGATAGGGTACACCACTTTCACCTTGAATTTGGCGCCAACGTTGCAATCGCGGCGGCCATATCTTTTGACACGTACCTCTAGTTTACCACTCTCGTCCTCATTTAGCAACTCTTTTCTCAAAGAATCTGCATCTTCAAAGGAATTAAAAATTCCTACTTGTTTCCAATTTTTCGTTTGTTTAGGTGTTTCGCTCATTATTTCCCCTTTGGAATTACCCATATATCATCTGGTTTGATTTCTTCAATGAAATCGTCTCGGCCTGTACATTCGCATTTAGTGGCAGTAACCGTGTCAAGACGACTTCCCCACTCGCTACAAGCATGCCGGCATTCTTCGATTGTTTCTGCTGTTAATTGACAGGATTTTACATACACAACCATGCATATTGTCATACACACGTATAAAGCTATAGAACTAATTAATTTGGCGGCGCCTGACCCACTCATTGTCTTCGGAGGCATATACGAGTTTTTGTCTTGATAGCTCATCAATTACTTTTTCTTGTGGATTATCGGGCTCGATTGAGTCAAATCGACTTGTCGGCTCTGAAACAGGATGGTTAAACCCCGGCTTATAGTTTAATATATCTTCCACCTTTTTGTTAAGCTTTCGAATTCTTTTTCTTTCCGGATTGGTTAACTTTAAATACTGGAGAAAGAAATATGCGAACCCTATATAGCTCGTAACGAACATCAAAAAGACTATATTAATCGTTTCACTCGGAATAAATGACATAACCTATTTCAATAAGTGCCCCTTCACTTGGTTCAAAGTCCAAGTAAACTGTGTTTGTCTCTACTAAATAGTACCATTCTTCAGTGATTACATTATCCACGTATACGACAATGCTTTCTTCAATGGGTGTTTCGCTTAAATTAATATGCTTAACCGGACCTACCAAATAAGTACTTTCCGTCAACCATTCTTCCCAATCGCTACAGATATCAATTCCCACTTTTCCATAAAAAGCAGCCAACTCTACGTATTTGGTACCGAGATTAAAATATGAGCCGCATTCTCCATTTTCCACAGTTACAATTGCGACGATATCGTGTTGTACTTCGTTGAATTCTTCGTTTAGCCACTCGTAAAATAGGGCGGCTGTGAGAGGACTCTGTTCGTCTTCATCTGAGACAAAGATTATTAGCTTGTCAGATTCTTCGCGAAAAAAGGATTCTCCTTCATCGGTGTAGTGCACGAAATTATACATCGCAGAAAATCCAGCTTCCGTGCTGTCCATTCCTAATGCATACGGAGCCAGAAGAAAGTCAATAGAAGTTGACCATGCGTCATATGGGCCTGCAAAATAAGGCTCCATCAAGGAGGTATTAATAAACCCAATTTTATAATCTTGAGTAATGTTTTCAATATCGCCTCTTAAAATTTCTACGCCGCGACTCACTTGTTCATAGTTGTCATTCATAGAGCCTGACGTATCCAATATGATAAGAACGTCAATTGCTTCAGGGGGTGCTGGCTGAACCAAAGAATCCACCACGACTTCGGTCGGTGGTGGATCCACAGTTTCAGTTATGTTAGTAACAATGCCATAATCTGCTGTACAACTTAATAATAATAAAACCGCATATTTGGCAAATTTTTTAATGATCATCGCAATCACAGGGAGCGTAACCGCAACAAGGACACCTAAACGGCTCTTCTTGCACCTCCCTATTATTACGTAGTTTTGTCTTTAGCTTTTTCCAAAAGGAAGAAAAAATCCTCCATAGCGCTTTAAATCGTTCTTTCCCCATCAATTGAACTCCTCTGGCCATAATAAGGCATCTTAACTATGCCTTAAAAGTTCTAAACGCGCTTTAATCTTTAATTGATTTTTTGAACAGATATCTTCTTCCGAGTCGTGTCTTTTTTTCTAGCAAATACCAAAAATCCTCTAATTGTGTTCGAAAGTTTAAATCTGCTAGTTTTTGTCGTCGGTCAGCTTTATTTGGACGATACACACGCTTCCGCGGTTCTTTCATTTAATCTCCACCATAAGTTTTATGTAATTCTATAATTTCTTCATACTCCGCCACTTTTACCCCGGATGAGTTCAATGCGATATCAAGATGAGGAGGGATTTCGTCCACTTCTCCATCAATTGAAACCACAAACCTCATTTTTCCTTCTTTCGTCTCCCAATCATATGAACATCTATTTTGACGCATATGTGTTGCTAAGTCGTTATATATGAATGGATTGCGAATTTGCATCCAACATATAACAGCTTCTTTAATTTCTTTTTCAGATAGATAAACTGTTTTCATATTAGTGATTTTCATTTTTTTGCCTTCTCTGTGAGTACCTTAACTGACCAACGAGAGTTTTTGGAAAACTTCTCATAAGTTTCTAATTCTTCTTTTTTGACTTTAAAGGTGAATGGGCGGCCGCGTACTCTAGACATGAACTCTGCCTCTTCACCCATTTTTAGCTTTCCCACCGAATCTTCTTCGCCATAAGGGGGATATTCGCCGCCTGGTTTTGTTCCTAAGAGATATGCATCTTTGCCGTCTGTCAAGCCTCCGCCGCGGGGAATCATTAAAACAGAGTCCTGTTCATACTCTTCGCCTAAAACTGCCATCTTTTTAAAGAAATCAGGTTCTTCGTTTCTGTTCAAAATAAACAAACTTCGTTCTGCCACTTCAATGGCTTTCTTGGTCCCGAAATTTTCTATATAATTTCCATCAATTTTAGTCACAGCATATCCATCAGTCAAAAGTTGAGCTTTTAATTCTCGATTTCTTTCATAGTTTTCTTTATTGGGATATTCGTCACGAAACGCTGAGAAAATAGAACTATCGTGGTCCATAATATGACCATAGACCCTGGATAGGCCGCTCTCAGTAATAAGAAATTTTCTCCAATTTTCTAGTAATTGTTCCATGTTAGTATAAATAGTATCACAACATCTTACCGATTGTTAATAATATCTTTAGGGGATTGAATACTACTATTTTATCACATCGATACCAGTCGTATTGAGAATCAGCCTCAATATTACGTAGTTCTATCACTCTTTCGCGATCCATCTCGAATGCCTCATCATCTTTCCAATCTACCCGAACAAATTTCCATTTGTTCTCCATTTTTTCTTCAATTACTATCCCAAAACGGATATGCCTTTCTCTCCAAATTGTATAGACGGGTTTCCCGACAAAATTCATCAATCCTCCTTTTTATAAAAATCTTTACTTAGTCGCTTAGCGGGGAGTGGCGTCCAAAGAGCAACAATATTATTATCGGGATCCTTGGCTTGCGGATAAATGAAGCCTTTAAACCCATGTTCTTTCTCTCCCAAAGTAGCCACCACCTCATAAGCATTAGCTGGGTAATATGATGGCATGCCTGTTTCTTCTTCTCTAATTTTTTTATAGTCATTCACTCGATGTGATAATTTTAAAGGATCTTCTAACACGGGGTATAAATCGCTTTGATGTATCCTTACCTCATAAGGATGGCCTTGGATTTTACCAATTCCAGTATCTTCTTGGGCCCACTTAGTAAAATAAAACACCCGCGGCCTATCCCATGTTCTATATTCTTGTTTAGTATAGTTTTTAATATTAGCAGCTGCAATGGCCGGATCTAGAATTTCAATGTCTGGAGTAGAGGATACATGATATAAAACCACCTCGTCTCCACCCATGTCAATTTCTATCTCTTCTTTAACATACTGTCGCCAATTTTCTATTAAATGTTTCATACTATTAAGTAGTTCTAAAAATAGTGGAGGCGACAGGAATCGAACCTGCGACCTGCTGCGTGCAAGGCAGCTGCTCTCCCTACTGAGCTACGCCCCCCCATTCTTATCTAAAGAAAATGGTGGAGGCGGTGGGAGTTGAACCCACGTCCACGATAATTCCAAATTCAAGTCATTCACAAGCTTAGCTAGTTTACTATCACAAACTAGCAAAGATAGATAGTGTTCCAACCTACGCTTACTATCCTGTTGCGTTCCACCTGTTGCCAGGAAACCATTTTTGATTTTTTATTTTCGCAGGAATCTACCTGTTATCTTAAATTGGGTAATAAGGCTTTAAGAGGCCCCAGAACTTACGCTGCTAGAGCGATGGGTTCAAAGTGAACGTTATTGTTGGCACTTGTTAAGTTTTGAACTGTTAAGGTCGTGTCTAACCTGCTTGCACTATAATACTTCCTTACCCTGTCGAAGCCATTTCGCCCCCATAAAGGGGCCGCCCGGCGGATGTGGTTCTTTTGCTCCCCACATGCTAGCCTACCGTTTCACTATTACCCATTAACAGCCAGGGGGCAGTAGGCAATCCCTGGTACCTTTTATTATATTAACCGCCGGGCAGCGGTGAGTGTTGATTATCAAATAACAATTAATCTTTATTCAAGAAGTAATTATCGACTTTATACGTTTTTAGCGCCTTTTTAAAGTCTAAATAAGTCAGACCTAAAAAGCGCGCTGCATCCTTCTTTGACTGCGTTGTAGATATTGCGAACATCAGCAACGCTTCCTTTATAATATACCCTGAATTGCGCCAAATGTCAAGTCCAAAAAGGCGATTATTGATCATTTTGGCTGAGAGTTCTAACTTAACTGCTATCAATTCTTCTATTGTTAGATTATTAATTACTACTAGCAAACTATCACTTATCTTGTTTTGATCTTTTAGATAATTTATAAAACTCTTATTCAGGGTTGTGCTTTTCTTGTTTGTAGTAACTTTCATTCATTCTGTCGGGCTGCTATAGTGATTATAACGATGCCGGCAGATCTTGTCAAGTACTTTTTTCAGTTATTTTGACGTTTAGCGCCCCAAGCGCTGCTGCGCTTTCTTCCGCGCCGTCACCGACCAGTGCTCCGGGTCCTCTTCCCCCGCATCGCCACTTGCGCCGGTCGCCGGCTCAGGTTCACCGGTCTGCTCGAATTCGAGCGCCATCTTGTTAAGAAGCTCTGTAGTCTTCTCCGGAGTTATCGTATTAAAATTTAGACCCTTCAGATCTGGAACGGAATTCTTTACCCTCTCTAAGGTCGCCATCGCGCCAGCGTGCTGAGGGTTCGCCGCAAGCTGTCCCAGTGCGTGATATGCCGCTAATTTGGCATTACCGCCGCTGAATTGCTGAACTTGTGTCCCCGGCGCAGCATCTTGGGCTTGAGCTTGGCCTTGTGCATCGGCGCTAGCGACCCAGCCTCCCAGCACGGCGTCGTCCGCCTGCCCGACGGTGAGGCGTCCGGAGTCGAACGTTGGTAGGCCACGATCATGAGTTATCTCACCATCCGGGCCCGACGACCAATAATGGGGAGTTAAGAATGTTTCCCAAGTCTGAATCAGATCCTCTGGGGCTGCGCCTTGTCCAATGATCTCGCCGCCTCTGTCGACGCGGGCGGCGTATGTGTCGATCTTGTTGGCGGTAGCTTCAAGATCTTGCTGGCTTATCTCAAGGCTCTTTCCTCCCACACTTACGGTTGCATCGCCGGCTGTATTAAGCGCCTGGCCGCCGGTGCTGGCCATGAATGCGACGAGGGCGGCTGCCGCGGCACCGGAGACCTCATTTAATTCTTCAACTTCTTCGTTAACCATTTGGCTATTATACTTCTCCAAATTCGCAGCTATTTGTTTAATTTTTTCATTAGCTTCTTCGTTAACAAAATTTCTCCAATTTTCCATTATTAGTTTCATTTTAAACCTCCCAGACGATAACGTCTTCCTCTAATGGTGGTAATTCTTCCTCGCCTTCGGGTGGTAATTCCTCTTCTCCAGGGACACCTACATCTTCAACATCCTCGGCTGCAGCGTCTTGATAAGCTTGGTTTGTGGGCTCGTCAATGTTTGCAGATAACTCGTTTTCAAATTTATCAAAATAGAGCTTGATATTGGCAATTAGGTAATCATAGAATAATTCTTGATCTTCTGGATTAGAAAGTAGTTCATATGCATCAATGATGTTGCCCTCTACTTTATTAAAGCTTTGGTAGGCCATGTTTCTGCCTGTTTCGTCCTCTCCTTCAACTCCGGCTCCAAATTCCTCTTTAGGATCGGCCTCTTCCTCTTCTTCCTCTTCTTTCTTTTCGGCATCGGTGCGAATGTCGATAAATTTTTCATCATCTTCGGTATCAATCTCAATATCAATTATTTCGGATAGCTCGGTAGCATCCATCTCTGCTTCTTCGTCGCCAGCCTCGGTATTAATTTCCACAGGAGTAAGGGTAGTTACCACAGCGTTAACAATGTGTGCTCTGAAGGACTTGCGTTGTTCGGCATTTGTCGTAAGTTGACGATAATCAATCTCCAACACAGGAATAATTTTCTTTAGCAGGTCCTCTAAAACGTTAATCCCAGTAGATTTATTGGGGGTAGGTTTATCGTCAGGCAAACCAGCCTCAGATAAAATTGCCCTTTCCTCAATATCAATGAGTTGTCTAATAATTCCCCTCAAACGCTCTTCTTGGAGGGCGCCCTGTTTGGCTTTTTTCTGTTTCACAAAACGAATCATTTCTCGTATGTTTTCCCTTAGGATTTTTTCTTCACCACTATTCATGTTAAAATGCCTCTCTCAGTAAGTAGTTTAAATATTTCATCTACTATTGTTAAATCTACATTTTCATTCTTTTTCTTCCGCTTCTTTTTACGCTTCTTTTTACCCCGACGACGTTTTTTAGCCGGTAATGATCGGCCAAAAGGGGCGGAGAATCCTCCCACCGCGCCTCCTGCCATGCCAGACATTTCTTCAATTGGTTCCTTGGCACCAATATTCAAAATCTGAAGTATTTTTTTCGCATGCACCGGGCAGCCCACAAAATCAACCAGGCTGCTCATGGCTGCTGGATCCTTCCCTTGCGCGCAGGCGCTTATTAAATCTCTAAAGTCGCGTGCTCTATATGGAGTTCCGTCTTTTTTTTCGGTCGCTGGAACGGCATTTTCTTCTATATTCTCTAAAACTATACCCGGTTTTAAATATCTTTCTTGGTTATTCTGGATATTTTCCCACCTCATCCAGTCTGGGCGCCCATTGTCGTCCGGTTTTTTGCTAGCTCCCAGAATAACGCGGGTTCCTTCAGCGAGAGGCCCGTTTGGTCCAATATACTCGTAAACAGCTTGTACCGGAGAAGCCATGGGAGACTTGTCAACTTCTACATTCGGCATATCGGCTACAAGAAGTTTCCATATTGCTTCAGAATTAGCTGCTGTAATTGGTCTTGGTTCCTCGTCGGGAACGTCAAGAGTTCTTTGTTGAACGAGAGGGTTTGAAATTAGAACAATAACCTTATCAGCCTTTTTAACTCCGATTCCTTCTGCATATCTCCGAACCATGTCAAGATGTCCCGGGTGAGGGGGCTTAAAAGCTCCTGCCACAAGAGCAATCGTTTCTGGTTCTTCGGTGAATTCCACATCAACCACAGGATCCTCATCCTCGTCTTCTAGTTCGATGCGATCCTCTATTTCATCCTCAATTATTTCCAGCACCATTTCGGGACCTTCTTTTAAAGCTTTGGTCGCATATGCGTAAACAGTGTTGTAAATTACCTCTTGCGCATCCTCCTGACTCACAATATCTACTAGTGGCACTCTATTTAAAATATCGCTATATACGAGGCCTGGCACCTTTCCGATTTGGTGTTTTGCGGCCTTCATTTCGTATAGCCACTCTGTAAGTGGCTTCGTGATGCTTTGTTTCTCTGAAATTTGTATAGTAAAGTTGTGCTGTACGCTTTCCTGCATCCCAGAGCGTCGGGCGCGACCAATAATTTGATTAGCCATCGCAAAGGCGCCCGTTAACTTGTAGATCTTCCCAGATCCCGGTGGATGTTCAAAAACGACGCCTTCCATCGAAGATGCAACATTTTCCACATCTTTTAGTTTTGCCAACTGTTTGTCTACTAGTTCACCCATATCTACATTGCCTTCCTCTGACAAAGCTTGTAAATACTCAATTGAGCGCTCTAATTCCTCGCGTTGGCGTATTACTTCTTCATCATGGTTAGAAACGAAGAAACTCTTTAGTCCTCGCAACACTTCAATCGCAAAATCACTGATTACCACTTCTAAACGATACAAAATTGAAGCAATGACCTTTCTAGAGGTTGTTTTTGTCGCCAAACGCGAAATTACGGGTTTTAGTTCTTTAGGAAGCTTTCTTTTCAAAGTTACAGTTGAAATCCCGGCTTTTTTGGCCTCATCTGGGCTCAAAATCAAAAAAATCATTTCATTAATGATATCTGCAGGTAATCCTTCATTTGTTCCCATATGGTGTAAACGTAATTCTACTAAATCGCCCAAAGTCGCATCCATTCCCACCGGTTCAGCAATACTTTCAATTTCTTGGGTTACCTGCCCTAAAGCCGTTCCATCAGCTAATTCTTTAAGTGCTACAAGCGTTGGTCCATTAATTGTCCAAAGTTCTTCGTCAACTTCAATTTCGGCGCCTTTTACCAGTTCTACTAGCTCTTCCAAGGATTCCCTGACGTTGGCGTCTTCTTCTGCAACATCTTCAGAGTCTCCCACATATTTTAAATCATGTATTACAATGTGAGGGGCAGTATATTGAATAATATTGGGATTTTTAGGGTACATAATTTCCATGTTAATGTACCGTTGCCCGTTTGAGAAAAGCTCTCGTAGTTTCTGTACGTCTATGCTTTTTAAAGCTGCTGTAATAGCTTTGAAGCCGTTTGTAAAGGCAGATCCCGCTGGATGTCCTTCCCATTTGGCTGCATATTCGGTGGGCGTCATTCCGCCCCTTTTAATGTCACCGGCGTTGCGCGCAGTTCGAATATTACCCTCATCATCTACCGATAAGAACAAATTCTGCCCATCCACCTTTTCGGTGACGTTTTTTATTTCGGCGCGAGCAACTTTGCCTAAAACATCTACCAATTCGTTAAAGGTGAGGTCCAAATCTTCGGACAGGTGTGCCATATGTCCACCGAGGCCACCCATTTAATTTTCCTCGTTTTCGTTTAAGCTTTCTTCTAAAATATTCAGCTTTTCTTGTAAAACACCCACATCATTTTGCATTTTTCTCGCAAAACGCTTCACTTCGCGTAAATTCTGATTCATAAGCGTTAATCGGCGCTTTTCTGTCATCGTCTTGGGCTTAAAATTGGTGAGAGCCTCACTCAGGCCTTGAATATACGTAAAAATTGTCTTTTCTTCGACATTCTCATTAATAAAATTGCGCCAGTCTCTTTCAAGGGACATATGTTTTACCTCTTGGTGCCGTAATGTAATTCTAGGGCCCGCCGAATTATTAATCGTGCTTGCTTTTCCGTAATTGCGTTGTTGCCAAATTTCTTTTTCAGCGACTCTCGCATGCGCGATTCAAACCGGGCCCCCGAGGGATCTTCTGGCACCCAGTATCCCGGTGTGGAACCGGGCCCCGTAGTTATGAACTCTTTCCATTCTTCATCCGACCATTCGCTCGGCTTGCGCGGATCGCCTTGGTCCGCCATCGCTTCTAAGATCCCTTCAATCATTTCCCAGGCCCCGGCCGGAAGCTTTTTAAGTTTATCTACTATTCCCTCTGAGCCTTCGCCCTCTAAATTTTCACGCATGCGATCTGGCCATTCCTTGGCGCGCCGATTACGAGGATCGTCCTTGCGCTTACTACGTTCCTCAAGCTCCCCCTCGTCTTCTTCTCCGGCTAAAAGACCGATGATCTGATCGAGCTTAGATTCGATTCCTTCTAAACCTTCTTCTCCGCCACCGACCATTTTTAAACCGCCTTCTTCTTCACCACCGATCATTTCAACATCCATTTCTCCGCCGCCCATGGGCATCTCAATTTCCATTCCTGCGCCTTCATCTTCGCCGTGCTGGTGAGGCCCATCTGGACACATTTCGTAGAGATTCTTCGTCATCGTCTCTTCAATACAAGCCCGGACAGCTTTATCACCCTGAATGTCATGGCGGCGCTTGCAGATAGCGGTTGCTTCTTCAAATAGCTCAGCCTCTTCTAAGGTTCCCTCCTTCGGTGGGGCGCACTTTCCTGTGATAGGATCGCGTTCTTCACCTTCTCCACACGGACTGGGATCTGAGAGGTAAGGGCCCTCGGGTCTCGTGCCGGAGTCGGATCCGTCGTGCTCAGTGCGAACTTCGTTTAATTTGCCGAGATCCATCCCGAATCCCCACTTTTCTGTTAAGAGCGTTTTTAGCTCGTTATTCTTCCAATTTTTTGTAGACATGTTCTCATTAGCTCCTTTTTGTAGAGATTCATTGTAAATAGTACCCTTTATGCTGTCTTCCCAGTCTCTAAACACAATTGATGCTTGATAGGCTTGAATTTCCATCGTTCTCATGTGAGAGTCGTTCTGCGCATACCCTTGTTCGCCCATATTCGTCACTTCCTTAAATTCTCCCTTGCAGTTTTGGGCGTGATGCATTAATTCGTGCGAAAGAGACCTCATAACGTCTTTAGGGTGACGTCCACTAGTGAAAATTGTGATAGATTCGGCTGCAGGGTCGTAAAAGCCGGTCTTTCCCAGCGGATTAGATGCGTTTTCTTTATCTTGCTTCAAAAACAGCTTTGGTGGGCGATCAAAGCCCATTTTTTTTTGTGCAAAGGGCATAAATTGTTTTATTAGCGGTTTTAAGATATCGATCATGCTAAAATGCGTCCTTTTTATCACGAGAGCGGCAAATACACTCTAAATAGTTATCATTCACTCAATACAGTCAACTTTGAATCTCATTTTTTAATTTATCTCGCTTGGATTGTGAGACTGCTCGGAGACTGAGAGTAAAAAACTCTACTTCGGTTTTTCCACCGTTTAAAGGTGCCACTTTAGAGACAGAAATAAGACGGCCCCCTTTAATTTCATTTGTAATCTCCGTAATAATGCCATATTTTATGTCCCAGTCGTCGCCGTTGAAGTTCCAACTCGACCATTCTACAATATCGCCTACATTTAACGTTTCGGAGGTAAGCTCACCAAAATTTTGCTTCTCATTCATTATAAGTTACAATCCAAGAACATAAGCCTTTAGATAAGTAGCTCTCCATGGCTTGATTTGCATCGTCAAGACTCTCAAAAGGTCCATCTGCTATCAGATTCTTCTCTGTTTCTATTAGTTTATACACTAAATACACTTTATCTTTGCGCTTATCACTAATAGCACCATAGAACGTCTTAGTTTTCTTTTTTTGTATCGCCATCCTCATCATAATTAGGCTTTTTAACAGGTAATATATGATGAGTTCCTGTTTTTTCATCAAAAACAACTGCATCGTCGTTTAATTTAATTACACGATGTGTCTTTTTAGTAAAATTAATTACTTCGATGGTTTTATTGCGCGGAAAGCGCCTGCTTTTCTTGTTTCGTCTGCCCATATCATTAAAAATATGATTATTTCCTCAAGTTTAATGCCAAAATGCACGCGAGAAGCGTAACAATAGTAAATTCAAAACCACTAGCGCCATATAATATCCAAGCACCCATCAAAGATAGCATAAATGTCCAAAAATAGCTAAAGGAGAACAACATCAATTAAACCCAGTCGTCCGGATCTCGCCCGGTTCTATTAAAAGTAACTCTGCCAGAACAGTATAAATCAAAATTCTTCCTTTTTCATCTTCATTATCATCTACAATATATGCTTGCGTTCCTCGTGGAATTCTTAAAAACTTATGTTTGGTCGGAGCATAACACCAAATATGACCGTTTCCTTTAATAATAATAGGAGGGACGAGCGCACCGTCCTCTGCTGTCGACATTCCCGTTGCTTGTTTGATAATGCGTTTGATTTTGGCTTCGTATTTGTCTTTCCATTTCATTATATAAGGACACTTTTAAATATATTCGCTCAAAGCGATAAACAAAGTGATTCCAAACTGAACGACCACAAAAACCGTGATAGCTTTTGTTTTAAAGTCTTTTAACTTATTAACCTCTTCAACCAATTCTCCTAATTGTGCTGGAGATGCAACATCATCTACTCTTTCTTTCCATTGTTTTAAATCGTTAAGAGCGGTCAAGGTGTGAATTGAACTAGCCCTCATCTCTGACAAAACATCTCGGAGCGAAGTTACTTCTTCGCGCAGCGCTGTAACGGCGAGTCCGAGAGCGTCCAACTCCTTTAATACCAACTTGGAATATTGATCCCATCCATTTTTCTTTTCATCGGCCATAATACTTCACACTCCCCACTTTGTGCACTTTTAAATAGTTCTTAAACGTCCTCTTTGGGGGGTTCAGCCATCAATTCTTCTAAGACTTCAAGAGTCTCGGCCGCACTAGTGTGTAAAATTGCAATACCTCCTGCATTTTCCCACGGAATTGTGTTCGAAATAAAATCATCTATTAATACATTTGGTTGCCCATTTGTTGCCCATTTATACTTTTCTCGACTCATAAACACTCGTTTGGGTGCAGGCTTTAAATGCTCGTCAATCCAGTGCTGCTTTCCTCGTTCTGAACCTTTGCCCATAGGACTCGTTAAGATATCTGGATTGAATTGACTAATGAACTCCCATAACTCACGACCGTCGGGCATCCACGGCAGGCCTGCCCAAAATTTTTCATCATCAGCAAAAGCTTTATACATATAATTGCGTGCGGCTCTAATCAACGGTGTCCGGGGTTTAAAATGCTTATCTAAGTCCTTCATTCCAATCTTTGTTTCCTCGGCCTCTTTCAGTACCTCTCGTAATTTTATCATCTCTTTGGTTTGAATTGAAGAGTCTTTGATGTCCTTGTTCATTTGTTTTACAACGCCTTGTATAAAATCAACGAGTACACCATCCATATCACAATAGATTTGATATGCCTGCTCTTCTTTTATGAACTCTCGCCAATTTTCAAGTAGTAATTTCATCTAGGAAACCTTATGTGAGGAGAAATAGCGGGATCTCTTCTTCTTTCTAAAACATCTCTAGCCATCCTCCTCGTTCTCTCTTGCGGATTATTC
>Ga0208156_1000312_pt1 | contig 20726 bp, 25 predicted proteins | sample 1_EtaG_FD_184073 | JGI IMG/M metagenome (GOLD analysis project Ga0208156, IMG submission 184073) | Marine viral communities from the Subarctic Pacific Ocean - 1_ETSP_OMZ_AT15124 metaG (SPAdes) (version 2) | ecosystem: Environmental > Aquatic > Marine > Oceanic | place: Pacific Ocean | collected...
ACCCCTGATGTAGGAGTTTAAAAAAACCTTTATCATTCCTGCAGGTGTCCATAAATTCTTATCTTTAATATCTTTAGCAATAATAGGAAGATAACCTTTAGCTGACTTTAAAGAACCAGCAGCCATCCTAAGGACTCTCTGGAACTTTTTAGACTCAGCAGCAGTAAACATTACATTGCCTGATGTGTCTTTGAATGTAGCATCAGTTGACCATACAGCCTTGGACTTTGTAAGTCTAGAAGAATTGGCACCAAATTTGGCTGATAATGTGGCCATAGTTTTACCAGTATATGTGGTGTGCCATACTATTCCAATTTTAGATGAGGTTATTTTTCTGGCCATCTGACTACGAACTGACACAGCATAAGTGATAGTATTTGGTGTGAAAACAATCACACGGTCACCATCAATATCATCACCCTTCAATTCTTCTGAGGTGTATAACAAATCGCCCTGCCAAATGCCAGGGATATTTAATGCTGGGAATGTAGCCAATGCCACTTTGAGTTTTTTATTCAAACCAGCGCCTGGGTGGTTCCTGTCAATATCAGCATTGGTGTAATTAATCTTTGGAACTTTATTGAAGATATGTTTACCCCCAACAAAGAACTTACCATTCTCTGGATTAATACCTGCCCAAATGGCCGGTGCACCATCCCACTTGACGGTCACATTCATCTTATTCTTACTGTGACCGCTCATCATCTTATCTAAAGCGTTGAGGAATGCTATGGCGTTTTGGCCGCCACGCACACCATTATTGAGAATATCATCCTCTAGATGTTCTAGATGGGTGTTCCTATCTTCCATAAGAATGCCCAACGGAACATTATTGGCCTCCTGATATTGTTTGTAGTTATACATATCTTCCCAAAAATTGTGTTAAATCTTTCATCTTATCTATATATGGTATCACATCCAGGGCTAAATGTCTTGTCTAAATTATGTCTATATCCTGACATTATTATGTTTATGTCAAAATTGTGTCGATTTTGTGTAGTCTTTGACATATTAGCATATTAGTCTAGTATTTTATTCTTCTTCCATATTTATGCATGTATAAATATTTGTATGGCAACTGCTAGTTTAAGAGCTTTACAGCAATCTGAAAAAAATAAAAAATGGTTGGGTCTAGACAAGGCCTCAGATAGAATTCCTGGCCTTATAGAAATGGTAGTAGAAGGTGATGATTTTATTCTATCTGGTGGTGCAAAAAATCTACTAGTACAGCCCCCTAAGGCAGCAACTGGCACCTTTGTGGCTACAGGACTTATTATTGGTGATGTGACTTATACTAAAGCTCAACTCACAACGATAACCAAATCTGGAAAGGCCTGGAAAAAAGCACCGGCACCAGCTTTAACAAACGTGTTGCGACAAGTAAGAGCTTTACATAATCAAGCAGTAAAAAAGAAAACAGGCCGGTCAGGAAATGACCAACTTCTAATACTGAATGGACCTAATTTTGGAGTAGGTATAGGTAAAGTTGAAAAAACAGCAAAGTTAGGAGGTCAAGCGGGAGGAAATCCAACGGGATCACCTCCTTCTTCCATCAAGATGCAAGAATCAGTTACTTTGGCTATATTTAAAATTTTATTAGGACCAAATAGCTACAAAGGTCCGCCAGGTGCCAAAGGTTCACGCATCACTTCATCTATGTTAAAAAATCCTGAAATACATACAGCACTTGAAAATGACTTTGATAAAATTTGCATGGGAACGCTTAGTAGGCATCGGTCTTTTAACTTATCAAAAATTTGGCCAGGTCTGAAAGGAGTAAAAGACTCTAGTGGTAATATGGTGCCCGGTGCTAAACTACCAAACTCTGAAGGTGGTGATGTAAAAATGAGAGAATGGTACTATCATTTTCTATTACAATTTGAACAAGTTGAATCGGCCACCGACCTTCCAGATGATGTATTTGATATGTTTACATATGATGATTTTTTACAATTTATTGAAAAGTTAGTTCTATCTGGTCCTCCTACTGAAGCTGCTCTCGATTCAGCAACAGCCTTCACATCTACATTAACAGTTGATGCGTCCAATAGAAGGGAAGATAAAACTTGGCCCGCCTTTGGTGTAATACCTAAAAAAGATAGTTGGAATCCAGCTGATATTTGGTTAGTTAATACATATCATCCTAAATATCCACAGACAATTCTTAAACTAAAGCAATCCCAAACCATCATGGAAATTAACAAAATTCTAATGGATGCCTTTAGGTCCAGACCTAGAATGATTGTAGGGATATCTTTAAAGAAATCGGATGCTCTAAGCCATTCAGCAGCAACTCATGTAGGTGCAAGACTGCATTATGATCTCATAAATTTTCATATCAAAGGAAAAATACCAGAATTAAATCCAGTCCGGTATAAGGATTTAGTAATAAATTTACCATGGGATAAAACTCGGAAGGAATTCACAGTTATTACTAATACATTAGAAGTTAATGAGATGAAAAGAAAACCAACAAAGGCCAGGCCGAACAATTTTAAGGTTCACAAAGTAGCTGAAATGAGAATTGGTAGTGGCCAAAGTGGTACTCATAATATTAACATAGAATATAAACCAAAAAAAGGAGGAGGTCAACTAGGTAAAGTTCCTAAGACCTTACTTCCTGGACTAATACAAAAAATTACTAGCAACACCGGATATGAATTACCTACATGGAAAGCAGCTGAGGACGCCATACCTCATTCAAACCGAGGCACAAAATATAATAATATGAAAGCGTTGGTAAAAAAAGTAAATGATTGTTCTCTATTTACTTTTAAAAATAAGACCGAACAAATGGGTAATTTTATAGAGCATATAATAGAGGCTAAGAATGATACAAAGAAATGGAAAAAGGATAGTGCGACCCACAAATCAGTAACAATGGCTGTTCAAATGATGATGTTTTATGGTACTCTTGTTGATATATACGGTATCAGCAAACCAGACAAACGTAGATTTAATAAATTTCTAAAAAATAGTTATAATCTAGCTCAAAAAAGAGGAGAGACTACTAAATCAGAGTTCGGACCCTTTGGAAAACTCCACTAAAAATCTTTCTACTACATCAGCCCTAGTCAAAGACACAGCACCTATGTGGAAATCTCTGTTGTCTGTGTAGCTTAATTGTTCCATAATCTTGCGGACACATTTATCTGGTGTATTATCCTTCACAAAAAACTGACTGCCTTTTGTAACATTTGTATCACCCACCTTACCTTCTATCTGTGCTATGGTAAAGTCATACTCTTGTTTGAGTTGCTCTAGTTCTTCTGGTGTTGTTCTGGAGATATGCCTGTGTATCATATCAAACTGAGGACAACTGGACTGCCTGATTATCTTTGGTCGTAGTTGTGGATACTTGTTCTCCCATATCTGGAAAACACACTTGACCGAATAGGGCTCTCCGTCTGGTGTTACAAACTCTCTTACAGGAGTTTCATACACCAAATGCAATACAGGATTCACTCGGTTGATAAAGGTAAACTTGGAGAAGATACTCGGTAATATCATAGCCACAACATCACTATGCTCAGCACACCTGTTGAGAAACTGCATTGCTATCTTACCCTTCCTACCAAATGGAGGATTACCGATAACAATATTTTTGCCAGGAGGAAACTCCCACTCAAAGAAATCTACACCAAACTTGATATCAATACCAATCTTGTTAGACGGCATCAGATTTAGAAACGCACCGGTGCCACACGATGGCTCTATGAATGTATCAAAGTTGGTGCCGTATCTGTCTATAACTTCAGCATACAATCGCTTAGCATCTTCAGGTCTTGTATAAAATTCTTCACGCTCTACTATTCTAAACTTTGAAGTCTGCAAAACGGTCAACAATTTCTTCCTCTTGGCCTGTATCTACCAAATCTGTTTGAGCTGTTTGTGCTACATCATACAGCTTCATCTTGCCTCTATCAACACCAACAATAAACTTCTTATTCAATGTTGGATCATTGTATCTATTCTTTAGTTGTTTTACCAGCATCTGGTTCAACTCTTCCAACTCATCGGTAGATATCAATGCAAACATCAAGTCTGCTGTGGCTGGTAGACCAAAGGATTCTGATGTATCTTCCAAACCAATATCAGTTGACACAAATCCTGTCCTTGTTGTCTGTGTTGCTGATACAATAGGCAGATTACATTCTACAGCAAGCCCTCTCAATTCTTCTGCGATGGCTTTGATGTATGTGTAAGAATTCACAGCAGCACTGGCTCTAAACCTACTCGATGCACAGATATTCAGATAATCCACATAGATGATATCTGGCTTGAAATCCTTTTTCAATGCCAACTCATTCAATAACGACCTAAAATGACCACAATGAGCAGACGCTGTTGGATATTCTTTGACTATCAATCTGCCGTGAGTTTTCTTTTGGACTTTACCAAACCTATCTTCATACATATGTCGTGGAAGGTCATGCAAATCTTCCATTGAGATATTCATTAGATTGGCATCTATTCTCTCTGCAATCTTTTCTTCTGCCATCTCTAAAGTAATATACAATACATTCTTGCCTTGCATTAGAGTAGCTGATGCTGAATGGCACATGAATAATGACTTACCAACACCTGTGCCGGCAAGACATACATTTAGAGTTTTCTTTGGAAGTCCGCCTTTAGTAATACGATTGAAATAATCCAAATCAAATGGAATCTTATCTTCTACTGTGTGATAAAACTCATATCGGTCTATTGACTGCTCGAGATAATCATGTCCGATGTGTGTATCAAAGGACACTGAAAGAGCTTCTGTAAGAATAGTTGGAATAGCCTCAGGAGTTTTGTCCTTATCTTTTCCATCTATGATTTGGATGCCATTGAGTATGGCTTGATAAATGGCTTTGTCTTTACACCACTGCTCTGTTTCATCCAAGAGCCATTGCAGCTCTACTTTTGATTCAGTTATTTTTTCAGAAAGATAATCAGTAGCAGATTTATATTGGTCATCTGTATATGTTGCCTTACCAATCTCAATCAATAATGCTTCAACATCTGGATTATTTTTATATCTATCTACATAATCCCAGATAGTTTTATATATGACCTTCTCTACCTGATCTTGGAAATATTCTTCCTTGATAAATGGGATTGCCTTTCTAGTATAATCCTCATTATGAATCAGGTTGCTCAGTATTGTCGTTTCTATTCTCATCATTCACCAAATTATAATTTTCATTCTGCACGCTTTCTTGTAACACCGTCATAAAGATATCACCTAAAGCATTCTTAAAATCGCTTGTCAAAACATCTACTTCATTAGGATTATACAACACTTCATACTTAAAGTCAATAGGGATTTCCTCTACACTTTCCAAATCTAAAGGTTCTCCATTTTCATCCTTTAATATTATTCTGCCATCCTTAAAAATAAAAATAACATTCTCATAAGGACCTTCTTGTATTATTAAGGCACTTTCTTTTGTTTCTTTGTTTTCTATCCAATCAAATCTATACATAATGTAAATACGAATGAGCAAAATATTTCGGACCAGATACCGGCTTTCTACCGGCGTGTAGCCATGGCCACATAGGTGGAAATACTACCATTGTTCCTGCTTTTGGTTTCACCGATAAAGGTATATAAGTTCCTGGTTTATACAACTGTGGGAATTCTGTTTCACCACCTTCTTCAACATCATTTAGATAGATAAGAAAATTGAGGAATCTTTTTTCACAACCTTTAGATGAATCCACATGGTCATCAAATCTATCAAAGCCATTAGGCAGATATCGTTTTATTCTGATAGCCTCAAAGCCATAATCTTTTGTTGTTATGGGCCACATTATTTCAGTTATGTTACAATCTTTTTTATAGATACTAACATAATGCAGCATAGCCTCTATCAACTTTTCTCTTGTGCCTATCCATTCATCATGGTTATAAATGTTTATCTGATTGAATGATACTACCAAATCATTCTGTTCCATCAAAACCTTTTCCTGTCGGTCCTCAAACTTCTCAAACTTGTCAATAAGAAACTCACAAGAATCCTCATCTAACACCTTATCATAGATGCGGATGTAATTATCCATTATTGATATTCAATCTTTTTATGACTGTTGCAAAATCTTCAGCTACAGTCCATGAATTTCCTGTGGTACTGAAAAGAAAAGTCTTATCACCCATAGGAAAAATTGACACTAAATGGTCTACATTTATAGCAAGATATTTTCCTTTCAAATCTTCCTCTTCAGCACCATTAGTAAAAACTTTATACTTACCTGTAGACATATTGGCCAACTCAGTATCATCTAATTTGATAACAGGAGTTGGTATTTCTGCCACTTCATCTTTTTTAACCATTCTTAGTTTCTTCTTTGTTTTAGCCATATTTAAACTCTTTACCAGCAGCCTCATCTAACTGTTGCATAATTTCTTCAGTAAGATACTTTTCTGGATCTTCTAGTATCTGTTTGCCAAAAAACTTTGAGCCATCTGGCAACTCATAGCGTGTAGATACCTTTTTGATAATGTCATACTTCTCAGCAAGCTCTAAAAGACCGTAATACCTGTCTAAACCCTTTGTGTAAGACAACCTAACGTCTACCATTTGATTCTCTTTTGTTAGACGGGACTTGTATGTCTTGCAATGTATGATGTTACCCACAACGTCTGTACCTACTTTGTCTTTCTTCTTTGATAGATAGATTATTTGTGAAGCGGCATACTTGAGTCCTGAACCACCACCCATTTCTTTCTGTGGGAACATCGAACCAATTACATCATAGGTGTGATTGGTCATAATCATTGGCACTTTCAGTTTGCCAAGTTTCAATGTCAATACACGGAAGGTAGCCTTGACTATCTGTGACCGTGTCATGTCTTTAGTTTCTTTACCCGCTTCTGTATCTTCAATCTCTTTTGTTGTAGATAACATTCCTAAACTATCTAGGCAAAGCAATAGAGGCTTACCCTCTCCTTCCTTCTCATAAACATCCAATACTTGTAACGCCTGGAAGCGAAACTCTTGTACCGTAGTTACAGGTAAGATGGCTATTCTAGTGGAATCTATACCACGGTCCTCTATCATATCCTTTGTGATAGCTGACTCTGACTCAAAAAACACCACATTTGCTTCTGGGTCTTCCAGAAAGGTGGCACATACACCTAATGCAAAGAACGTTTTGCCGGTCGCACTTTCGCCAGCAATCGCCGTAATTTTGTTGTTGGGTAGACCACCGTATATCGAGCCGCTAACCAAAGCATTGAATATGTAACTACCAGTATCCACATACCCACCAACATCAGCGGCGTCAACACCATCCGCCACAATGGCGGCGTAGTCGTTACCCGTTTCTTTGATAACATTTTTAAGAAAGTTTCCCATTATCAAAATTCTCCTTCAATACTTTTAAATTTTCATGTATCAACCTTTCGCGTTTTTTAACATTACGTTTATTCGCACGCGCAGATGACCTTCGTTTTTTGTTTTTAATTTTTCCTTTAAGTTTTCTCATGTTTCACACCAATAAGCTGGACTACTAGTTTGTTTCCATTTACCACCTTCTCTAAAATACCAAATACCATTCAGCGGTGATTTTATTTTACATCTCTTCCGAGCTCTACTATTTTGAGGTACAGCATAATGATACCTCGGATTCATATGATGCTTTTTCATACCCCATTCTGTTCTACCAATAACCAGACTATATGGATAGTCCTTGTTATTCTTGTTTTTCTTCCAATAATATTGCATTTTCTTCCTTTTCATAATCACCAATACAAATAGAATAACCTGCAATCCTATCTTTATAAGTATACAACATTTCATACACCTTGTCAAGAGCTTCATAAGGTAGATGTATTATTTTTTTCTTACCTCGCCGTATGAATACTGTTAGCATCATTTCACTCTCCCCTAATAATAAACGCTAAACCTTCCAATACTTTCACTTCACCTACATATATATGGACTGTCAACTTTACTCTATTCTTCGGAAACAACTCCTCATCAACAAATATAATTTTAGCTGTATCTCCTATTCTTACAGGGGCCTTGAAATGTAATGTCTGGTCTGTATATATTACACCTGGACCATAGTAATCTACTAAACTTGCACTGATTAAACCAGCAGTCAGCATACCGTGTATAATAGTTCCTCCAAATTTTGTCTGTTTCGCATATTCTTCATCATAATGTATGGGGTTGTAATCATTTGTTGCTTGTCCAAACGCATCAACCATTTCTTTTGTTATTAGAATTTCCTTCTCATACAATCTCGTATTTCTCCAAATTCCTCTCAAACTCATGCAGTCGTTTCCAGATGGAGCGTAACTCTGTGATGGTTGTCCAGTTATGGAGGAACAATGCGAACCCGCCGTGTACCTTAGCAAACGCATTACTGACTTGGACTACCACACCAAGTAACACAGCTCCGGTAAACAAACTTGGGCCCACAATTAGATACGGCACAATCACCATAAACTGGTCGTATGTAATCATCCAAGTATCAAAGTATCCATAATGCAAATACAGTCTGTGATAGTTGAACCTTATGCCTGTAAACAAACTCCATAATGTTTCTGGTTGTGCATAGTTTACTTTATCATTCTCTGCAAACACTAAATCTTTTCTAAACGCCGCCTCTACCTTCTGGTTGTTATACTCAAGTCCTGGCAGTTTGATACCAACGAACCAAGAGATTACAATACCACCGAGAGATACAACAAGAGCAGTCCAAACTAATGAACCGGGTATGTCACTAAAGAATGGAATTGTTACTGCACTTGACAAGGCCCACAACACAGGAATAAATGCCACCAAGGTCATCACAGCCCTAACTACTTGCAGACCCAATGACTCCACGATACGAGCAAATCTATTACAATCTTCCTGTATACGTTGGCTGGCACCTTCTATTTCTTCCTCTACGGTTCTCCATCTTGGTATGTAATCAAATGTAATCGCCTCTCGCCATCTCAACCCATATACTCTGGTGAACCATCCAGTTAGCACCGCCAAGATTACATAAGGGAATGCTAATACTGCGAATGATGGTTCACCACTAAAACCATCTAATACATAATCAACCGATATCAGTTTGTCATAAAATAAAGTAACACCTTCTGCTACCTTATCTTTGTATGTTCCTGATGTTTGTAATAAATTATAAAACCCGCCATACCAAGTATTGATTGCTACTGTAAGTTGGACTTGAATCCATAGAGAGGCTACTAACAGCGCACCGCCGCCGTATGCCCATAAGGCCCACTTCTTACTTCTATAAAATGCTTTGATCATTATTTTCTCTCCAACAATATTTTGGATACTCATCCATCACATCAAAAATATTAGGATGATTTAAAAGAGCTTGTCGGTATTGTGTCCATTTAATACCACGTCCCCAACCTAATTGTTTCATTATTTCCTTTTTGCTAATAGATTTGCTTGTCTTAATCCAATCTATTATTTGGTCTAATTTTTCCGACTCTTGTATCCGACCTGATTCTGACACCAACTTATTAATTTCAAAAGACATTTCATCCATTCTATCCCGGTAGAGCATAGTATAAGAATGTTCTAAAGATTCTTGCGCCACTTTATTCCTTTTCTCTAAGGAATCTAAATATTCATTTAACAAATAAAGCAATTCATCGTGGCCAGTAAAGAAATCTGCAAGCGGATTCAACTCTTTATAATATGTATCATTATACATCACATAAGGAACTCCGTTCATTAAACCATCCGTTGTGGCTACACTCCAACCGCCATATATTTGTTTAGGTGAAACTCCCATATAACAATTATTTAATTTGTTATAATACCATTGTTTATTTCCCTTTTCAACAGTAATATATTCCCTATCAGCAGAAGGTGCGAGTGGCACCCAAACTTTAAAATCCTTCCTTTGATTCCACAGTCTATCACAAACCTCTAAAAAATCATTATAATGTTTATATGTATCAGGTCTGTGATTAAATACTATTATTCTTTCTGGATTTGTATTCACCTCTGTGATATCTTCTGCATTTACACCTAGATGCTGCACCTCAAGTATTTTATCCAACTGCTCTAATACTTTATCATTTACTAAATTCTTTGCTTGATCTAAAACTAATAATTTTTGATGCCAAGTATTTAAATAACAAGTTTCATATTCTAATAGACCCATAATGTTCTGATTAAAAGAATGGACGGGCCAACGGACAACAGTGTCCAAATCAAACCAATGACAATAGCCCATGAACTTTGGTGCATGGTGTGTTAAATTATATAAAGTATTCTTCAACGCATGAGAATGTTCGGGTAGATGTGACATAATAAGATCAAAATCTTTATCAGACCCTATATATTCTCGGAGGGCAACCACATCAAAATGAGAACGCATTGCCGGCGGATATGTGGGAAACGGGACGTAATATTGCGTTACGTTATCGAATACTAAAGAAGGTACTGGTTTGGGTAATATTAGATAAAACCATAAATCATTTCTGATTTCATTTAAAAGTTTTATCTGTTGCTTAATAACTTGTATATAACTATCCTTTTCCAAATCTTCTTGGAAAGTTATATTAGGCCAAACTAATATACGGACTGTTTTTGCATATTGAATTTTCTTTTTCTCAAAAATATTCATCGTATAATATCCAATTCTTCCATATTAGATGTATTCCAAACTTCTACCTTTTTACGCAGTCGACCCTCCTTTATTAAATTCTCATATCTTTTGGTTGATTTCTTTTTCCACCACTTAATAATATTTTCTAATTCATACTTCTCCCACTGGTCACTTTTTACTAAAGTATCAGTTTCTCCTAAAAAATATTCTCTGCTATTTTCAAAACCATAAGTTGAAGAATAAAACCTTTTCTGTGTAGTAATAGAACCGGCACGTTTCTTAAATTCTTGGAACTTTTCAAAAGCTTCAGTATCATGCTCTTTTAATGAATTAGTAATAATACTAATCATTTTATTTTGTGTTCTTAATTTATGACCAGTAATTGGAGTGCCGGCTTCTGTAACAGGGCATATTAATGGCTCTCCATCATTCTTTTTATAAAACCAATCTCTCATTGAAAAATACACTTCATCACTAAAAGTTAAAAACAACTTTGATATTGTATCGCCTTTATATTTTAAATATGGTCGCATACCATCATACATACTACCGCCTTTAATATTACCATATAACGATGTAGTTTCAAATAAACAAAATGGACCCCCATACTTATCATTTAATCTCCTCCTTATATCATGGCTACAACAAATTGAAGCCATTAACTTACCACCTAAATAATTAAATCCAAATGGCTGTGCGGGTACAATAATAAATCCCATAATAGCACTTTGATTAAATCGACCAATTTCTTCTTTATTCTTTCCGTCTATAGGTCGGCCGAGCCATTCATTTCTAGGATTAATACTTATCATCGGAGAGGCCATTTTAATAAACCCGCAAATCTTTCCAGAATTCTTCTCCTGCACACAATACTTTTGTACACGACCTGGAGGATTATCCGGAGTAAAACTTGCTGTAATCTCTAACAAATTTTCAAACACCTCATTTGGTCGTTTTGTTATTTCAAACTCCATATCCTGTGGGTGCATATCCCAATCTTGAAACAAATCATCCGATGGGTTTAAACCAAATAAAGGAGCTGGCATCTTCGCAATGCGCTCTATCTTTCTTTTTCTAAAATAACTATCAATACGGTCAAATGAATCAAAAAACTTTACAAGTTTATTTGCCGACCAATAAGCTTCTTCTTTTGTTAATATCATATAATGTATATTTCACTGTTAATTCTTCACCCGCCTCTATATCTTTATCACCAACTGACAAAAAAATGTATTCAGAGGTTGGATCATCTTTACATATCTTTACACAATTAGGAGTATCACTATGATTTATAAACCCACCTAAAGGAGTTCTCCATACACCATCATGCGCTGGCTCAGCCTTTATCCAACCTATACCTAAAAATCTTTCAGCAGGAATTCTTTCTACGGCAAATAAACCAAGGCCATGTACTTTTGATTCTTTAATCGTTAAGGTATCTGGTAATGGATTATACATTTTCATCCGAACAACGCCTCTAATGTTCTCTGTGTACCATAACTTCTATCAATTTGCCAACCAATCTCTTTTACAATAAAATTTAAAGGTTCAACAAAACTCTTATCAAACATTATATCACGATCTATAATATCATTCAAGTCAAATTCTTTAGGAAAATTTGCTATAAATGAAATTGAATTACTTTGAAGTATGTTTGGTTTTCTCAATTCAAGATATTTTATCTTCTCACCTTCTTGTATCAGCGGATACTTATGAGTAAGATTTTTCTGCTTCAAAAGGTGATTATACATTAACACACCTTTAACATGAATAGGGGTGCCCTTCTTAAAAACGCCGGAAGAATCCGACCACTTAGATAGCCCATTACAAGACCTTGGATATGCTATTTCTTCTGGAGACAATTTCATAAACACCTTACGGAAGCTTTGTATAAATGTATTTAAAGATACTTCATCATCATTAATAATAATTTTCAAAGCTGTTTTAATCATATCTCTACACGGTGCTGGTGTAGAAGATTTCACCGCCTCTATACCCATCATCTTTATCCTAGGCTCATCATAACGAACCCCCTCACTATCATGGACATTTAAGATATATCTTTTCTTCGCAATCCAAATGGCTTTATCTGCAATAACTTCTCGCTTCATAAACATTTTTTGGTCAAAGGCATTTACATATTCAGCAAGCTCTCCATAAGATTCATCAATAAAAGGTTCCAACTTCTGCGAAGCGACTTTGGCCAAGAAAGTGACGATTTTATCTGTCGGTATATTATCTCTTTCGCGAAAAGATTTAGATACCAATTCATCAAGGCAGACGTAAATGGAATCTGTATCTGATGCAACCACATAATCCTTATCTTCTGTTTGTAAAATTCTGTTAAGATATTCATTTACTTTATTTTCAATCCATCTAATCGACAACTGTCCTGCTGTTGTAATTGCAGTTGCCATACTGTTACTATAAAATCTAAAATATTCATTACCAATAGCACCATATGCGCTATTCAAGGCAATCTTTCTCGCCATTTGAATATTATTAAATTTAGAAATATCGTTTAAATATTTCGTTTGTTTTGTTTCTTCATATTTTTTCCGAGCTTCAATAGATTTCTGTTTAAAAATAACTCTTTCAGAATAAAACTTCTCCATCAATGCGGGCATGAAGCCTTTATATTTATTCGTAAACATAGATCCATTTGGTGTAGTAGAGCAATTTGGATCAAAATAAATATGCGAACTTTTCTCCAACAATGCTTCGACATTAACACTAAGATTTCTATCCTTCATTAAAGTTTCTGTAGAAATATTATACTGCTGTATCAGATGTGGATACAAACTATTTAAATCAAATGATACAATCCATTTATGCAAACCAACTTGTGGTTCTTTTACATAAGCACCCTCATATCTCTCTCCCTTACTACTACGAGTTTTCATCGGCGTAATTACATTTCTCTCCCACAAGAAGTTGAAAATAATAACATCCCACATCCGAACTTGAGAAAATACATCTTGAGGATTCATTCTACCCTCATACGCCATGGTTAAATGCAACTCAATGAGTTTCATTTTTTCCTCAAGCCGGTCAATAAGCTCTACGTCTTGGATATTGTAATCAATAAACGATTGATAATCATTTGTATACCATTCTTTATAAGTTTCGTATGGGTTCTCATGTTTCTGCTGACCTAACTCTACTTGTGCTATATAATCTAAACGATAAGATTCTCTATTTGTATAAGTATATTTTCTATACAACTCCAAATAATCCAATGTAGATATTCCAAAAATATCATATGAATTTTGCGGCCGAGCGCCTATATATGTTGTTCTTGAATGTACAATATTCCATGGAGAAAATCTATTCTTTTCATCTTCTCCCAATATCTTATCTATTCTATTACAAAGATATGGCATATCAAAATACTTAATATTCCATCCAGTAATAATATCTGGGCCATAATTTTCCCAGAAATCTAAAAATCGTTTTAAAAGATCCTTTTCATTATAGCATTCAACATATTGAACATCAGAATTATGAATCTCATACGGGCGAGTGCCCCAAACAAGAATTTGTTTGTTAGTATAATTTTTTACTGTAATCGAAAGTAGTTCTTCCTCTGCGACTGTCGGATCAGGAAAACCATTCTCTGAGGCGACCTCAATATCTAAAGAAAGAACATTTAATTGACTAAAATCCCAATTAACAATTCCTGGATGGTTTTCAGCCAACCAAGAAAAGGCGAATCTTTCCATACCAAATACTAAATCTTTTTGATCCTCATATTTCTCCATGAACTGTTTAGCCTCATGGATACTATCAAAGGAAATCGGAGCGAGAGAATGTCCGGAAAGGGATTTGTAATCTGTCTTTTTTTGAACGGGAACGTAAAGCGTAGGCTTATACCGTACTTTACGTTTTACTTTTTTCCCGTCTTTAAACTCACGAATGAGGAGATTATTTCCACGCTGAATAACATTAATATAAAAATCTTTCATTCAACCATTATATCATATATTCTTCTTTTTGTCTACTACATTTTCATCTCTTCCTGTCCAGTCAGAAAGGATAAATCGTTTGTTAGGATTTACTGCAACTTTAAATCTCGTAAGTAAATCTCTATTAACCAACATCTCACTAAAACTATCTTCCTCTGTCAATCCAAAAGGCACGTTTTCATATCTCTTATTAGCAAAGGATATTCCTAATTCTATAATAGGTCTTTCATTCATTTTACTAATATGTTTTGGATGACTTGTGCCTATAATTTCAGACTTAAATTTATTCTTATTCTTTTCCCAATGGACTACATCGCCATCAATATCTATTTTATCCACATGAAACATTGTAGCTGTTGTTCCATTACCTGTATCCATTTTAGCACGAATTGGATCATCAATGCCGTCAATCATTATAGACTCTATATAACCACACTCTCTCCTAAATCTACTTCTTCGATGTAATTCGTATTGCATATATTTTATCATCATTGTAAATATTTCTTTATCGCTTTTCGGTCCAATATTTTTCTGAGGCCATTCTATCATATCGTAACCTTCAAACTTTGATCGAATGCCTGGAGAACCATTACATTCTAAAATCTTAACTTCGCCGTCAACTATACAATGATCCACGCCCATCATATAACCACCCGTTGCTCGGGCTGCTGCTAAAATAACTTCCTTCTCACTATCTTTTAAGATATATGGTTTTGTAGTCGCACCTAGATGGACATTACTTCTAAATTCTTTCTTACTAGTTATTCTTTTTGCCGAACCTATAATGCGATTATTAACAACTAAAGTCCTAACATCAAAATCTATATCTAACCACTCTTGAATTAAAATAGGAGCATTATATTTCCAAAGAGCTTCACAAACAGATACCATTGACTCCATATCATTAACTTTAGCAACACCAATACCTTGAGTACCAGTTAGAGTTTTTACAATAGCAGGAAATTTTCCACCAATGTGTTTATGAGCATCTTCAATACTTTTTCTATTATTAACTACTGACGTTCTAGGAATTGAAATATTATGACTGGATAATTGAATTGCTGTTGCCATTTTGTTATCACACAATAACATTGACTCCAAATCATTTACCATAAAACAACCAGCACTTTCAAACAAACTAGTTAAAGCTTGTCCTGCCATATCCATAATGGCACCACGTCGGACAAATACAACAGCTTCAGATGTTTTTATATGTTCTTTAGCATCTTTACCATTATAATTTGAAATGGTTAAAGTTTTTTTCTCAATATCTTGGTCAGATATCCAAGCCTCTTGAACATTAATAGAGGTACATTTTATATCTAGATCCTTACAGACTTCCTGTAAAATATCATTAACTGTGCCTCCACCTTCATCTATACCTAAAACTACAAGTTCTATTTTAGATTTTTTTGCTGGTGTTGATTCTTTTTTCTGTTCAGCCAAAGTTCCTCTGGCTTTACGAACCATTGAAAATGAATTTGTCATTTATTATCCCATTAAAACTTTTGGCTGTGGTACTGCTATACCAGAACCAAAAACTCTACGGTAGTTATCTTCAATTTCTTGGGAGGGGTTTGATACAGTTACTACCCAATCCTTTGCAATAGAAAATTCTTTACTTTTACTAAAAGGCTGCCATGGCACCATACCCATCTGTATTGTATTTCCTCTACCGTCTGGCATAGGCATTAGTACGGCAGGGTTCTCTATACGATAGCTCGTTTCAGTTTCATACAATTCTCCTAATACATCCTCACCACTTTGCATTCTCAATAATTTAATCATCACGTTTCTTTCCAATATTATATTTTGTTTCCAAGACCCACTCGTCCTTTTCCCTAAAAGATAAAATCTTTATTTGGGATAACGGTGCTCTCGGTTCAGCTATACCAACAATCTCTAAAAGGTCCCATTCTTCTAACAATTTTGTTATAGCGTTTCTGCGCTCTACATCATTTTGCGACAAATTTGCTTGCTTTCCATCCAGCGCAAACAATTCTTTAAAATGCACTATAAAATAAAGACCTTGTTTGTGTAGAATATGACAAGACTGGTATAACTTCTTCTCTTTGCGAGAAGATACTCCTATGCGGGATAATGTTTCACGAATTTTTAGAAAATCATCCGGATCCTTTAGGCGGACTTCTAACATCAATCCTGGATCCCATTCCACCAACTCCATTTTTTCCACCTCGACTTATTATTTTTTTTATATAATCAATTTGTTCATTAGTTAATATATCAAGAGCTTGTCTAGCCTTTTCATTACTATAACCATAATACTCTTTAACATAATCAAGATTTTTAATCTTGTTAGACCTAATCCACTTACTAAATCTCTTTTTGGGTCTTATACTATTTAGTAAAAATTGAAATTGAAGGTTCTTATCAAGGTGATGCATTTTATTCATTTCATTAACAAACAAAATACAATCTGGGAAAGAAGATAATGCCTTGTTTACTATAAAGGCAGGGTATCTCTTTTCCCAAAATTCATCTTCACTATCCATCAAATCAATTTTCTGATGATTGATAGCATTAAGATAATGTTTTAATTGGTATGGAGGTTCTTGATTTTTCATAGCCAAACTAAACTTCCTTCATTCTTATATAGATAAACATCACCTGGTAAAGATCCTTTAGACCAATTGTGCTCTCCCACTAAAGACATTCCCATCTTTGTATAAAAACTTTTGGCTACAATATTATCTCTACGCACGGACAACCAAACTAATGTATTAATGTAATCAAAAAAACATTGTAAAGTTTTCGCTGCATTTGCTTTCTCATCATTTTTATCCTTAACTATTTGCTGTAGCAAACAATGATCCTTGAGAGCCAAGACCGTACCTATTTTCTGGGGACGTTTATAAATCTTATAAGTGATAATAACCCCATTCTCAAAAATACAACGATTAGCTGCAATCTCACGCTTTATAAAATCAGTTCTAATGTGAGGAAATATATCTCTATATTGATAGAAAATCTCTTTAACTTTTTCAAAATCTTCTGTAGTTGCGTGTTTCATTTTTTAAAAAGGAAAATTGGCTCATGTTTGGGTTTTCCTGTTTGTGAAGATAATTGAAGATGCCAAGTATCTGTAAGTTTAAAGCCAGTTTCCTTTCCTAGGCGCACAGTTTCAGATTCAAAATTTTTAATTCTCTTTGTATCAGCAACATTCAATGCTAAAATAGAACCGGGCTTTAACCCATAATAACAATTTTCTATTGTTTTCCTTAGAAACTCCTCCACCCAAAGTTCTGTAGTATCATACTTCTTATATGATTGTGTATCTTCATCAGAATATTTCTCCCAATCAAAATAAGGTGGTGAGGTGAAACAAAAATCTACACTGTTTTTATCTGGCCTAAAAACTTCACTACCGAGCTTATGTAATTCTATCGTCCTTTTCTTATTACCCCAATCATTGCGAATCTCCTTCAGCCCCTCAAAAGTTTCTGTACATGGATCAGTACCAATATAATTAATATTGGCTGTAATAGAGCCCAACAAACGACCTCCATAACCACAACTCATATCCCAAACAACTCCAGAATCTGTACTGAATAAGGAAGATTCCTTTTCTATAAACTTATCATATAATAAGGCGGCTGCTGTGGGTCTAAAATTAGAAACGACCTGTGTACCAGAATACCGACTGAGCATTGCCCTCATGTCCAAAATTGATATCATATGATGTTCTCTTTTTGGAAAGAAAGTGCCAGATAATATTTTTTTAATACCTTTCTTCAGATGCTCCTCATCATTCCAAATCTCTATAGGAGTTTTCATCGTGCCACATTTAATATCCCAATGATGTGTCATATAACTCCAAGCCAAAGAAAGACCGTGGGCAGAAGAACCCACAGTCTTTGTTCTTGGTTTAAAAAGAATGGATCTATCGAACTTAATTAGTTTATTAAACTCCTTCTGACGCCATTTAAGGTCTTTTGGATAGTCTGGGAATCCCCTTCCTATCCATTCCTCATAAACCTCATTAACCAATTCTTCACTTACTTGAATTGGCATTGGGTCATTATCTCTGTTAAGCACGCAAGGAGATTCACTTCCGGATCAGCAACAAATGCACTATAATACTGATACTTACCAATAACCAAAACTGCAGCCGGAATGCTAGATGGCTCCATATATTCATATAACTTCTCATAAACTTTACGAAAGATTTTAACGGGATCATTATCTATATTATCAACTACCCATTTACGAACATTTCCAAACTCTTTATTTTTTAAATACTCCATAAGCGACTTCATATTAACTTCGGCAATATTTACCAAAATGCCAGAGTCAATCGTACCGCTCACACTATATCGTTGTAGCTCATTTAATACTCTCCTAAAATCAGGAAAGTGTTTCATAATTAATTCAGCAACTACAGGTTCTTCAAATCCAATATTTTCTGTCTTTAAAATTTTCTCTACACGGCCCATAAACTGGGCAGCAAGATGTGCTTTATTGCCATTGATTTTAAATTCAATGACAGCGCATCGAGAATGTAACGGTTCAATAATTCTGTTTTTGAAATTGCAGGTAAAAATAAACCTACAATTATTGTGAAACTCCTCAATGAACCCACGGAGTGCAGGTTGTGTTGATTGAGGATTTAGATAATCAGCCTCATCTAAAATTACAACTTTCTTACCACCTTGTAATGATACAGTTGAGGCAAAAGTTTTAATTTTATTTCTTAATACATCAATGCCGGATTCTTCAGAACCATTAATAATAATGTAATCAGATTTTAATTGCTCACATAAGGCGCGAGCAACCGTTGTCTTACCAACACCCGAACCACCAGACAAAAGGAGATTTGGAATCTCCTTCTGGCCAATAAATTCTAAAAAGGTATTTTTTATAGAATCTGGAAGAATACAATCATTAATACTTTTTGGTCTATATGATTCTACCCATAAAAACGATTCTGCCATAATTAATCACTCTGTTGTTCCATGGCGATCCAATAAGACGCCTTAGATCCTACCCACTGACTTACGCCAGCCTCTCTTGAACCAGAAAGTTCATAATCACCGGTAATCATCTTCAAATTTTCAGCTTTAAAATGATAATTAAATTCTGGCCCGTCGCGTGTTAAATCCAAATCCAATGTATAATTATTCGATGTTGAATTTTTAATATCAGTAGCTTCTAAAACAATTGTTTTTGAATTTTCTGACCGAATAATAATATCTGGAAGTTGCATTACTGCAGAGGCTTTCAAAATATCCCTCAAACTCCTTTCTTTGATAGTAATGTTTGCACCTAATTCCGGAACATTAAAAACTTCCGGAGGTGATGTAAGAATAGATGGATCTGAATAAAAATATTTAATTTTTGTTTGACCTCCATTTACGGTAAGATAACTATCATTATCAAATTTTAATTCTGGCGTATCAACTAAAGTTAATACTCCAAGGAATTCACTCAAATCATAAATTCCAAAGTCTGCAGGAAAAGTCTCCTTAACCTCAGACTCCGCCAAAATATTTTTCATAGTAGACATGGTCCGAAGTTTAGTACCTTCTTTAACCAAAAGATTTTGATTAACCGTTGAAAAGTTTTTCAACACATCTATCGTTTCACTGCTTAACTTCATTTTCACTCTCCTCATGTATATGTAACATGATTATTCCATAATGTAAAATCTTCATAAGGTCGTCTTTATTCTTGCCGCCTTTACGGCCATATCGTTGGGCATACTTCAAAAGGTTACCCATACAAAATCCTTCACCATGACCACATTCTTCTATAAACTCCAACGCTTGAAATTTATTTGCTGAATAATGTAACTCATAGGTGTTATCAATATATTCTCTCAACGCCTTTAGTGATTTGTTTTCACTAAACTTGTAATTATTTTCTGGAAGTTTTGTTACTTTCATATTCATAATTATCTCATATTTTAATACAAATGTCAATAGAAAATGTGGGGCGAACGTACTCGGTCTCCGAAAGGTATTTAGTGGTGGACCCTGGGACGTGCGTACGCCACCCCACAAGCGTTTTACTTCTTCTGATTTACAAAATCATAAAACTTCTGAGCAGTTTCCATAATCTGGTCAACGCCGGGTACCGTAGGCATTTCTACCTTTGTTACCAAATATTCGTTATCTTCAGTATGGATACTGGTTTCAAACTGACCCCATTTTGCATGGTAATCATTCT
>Ga0208156_1000314_pt1 | contig 20625 bp, 24 predicted proteins | sample 1_EtaG_FD_184073 | JGI IMG/M metagenome (GOLD analysis project Ga0208156, IMG submission 184073) | Marine viral communities from the Subarctic Pacific Ocean - 1_ETSP_OMZ_AT15124 metaG (SPAdes) (version 2) | ecosystem: Environmental > Aquatic > Marine > Oceanic | place: Pacific Ocean | collected...
GCCCTTCCGTCGCATGATATATCGGAAGCACCCGCTCGGCTGGTATCCGGCCTTTCCACTTGGTCACCGTCATCCGCGATACATCGAGCGCGGTGGCTAGTGCCGCCTGTGAGCCGAGAACCTGCTTTATTTTGTCTATGGGTTGCATGGGCAAACTATAATCTTTTTGGTTATTCTCGTCAATATTAAAGCATTTTTACGAAAGGGGGTTGTATCTCGTAACCCAATCGGTTATTCTCTAGGATCTTGGAGCAATAATAAGGAGAGCAACATGAAACCGAATTTCAACGGATGCACGTTACAAGACTTGGAAATTGAATGCCATCTTTGTACGCATCGCACAACGAACGGGAGCAACCCGATCTTGCTTAAAGAGGTCATAGAACTTCCTGACCCTGATGAATGGGCTGATGCAATCAAAGCGGGAAAACTAAAAGATAACAACGTCGTGATTGGTGACATCATCTGCATTTCATGTGGCGATGACCATAGCGGTGCATTTCATTGAGCACCCTCGCTCGCCGCACTGACCCCGACACTAGCCATCAGGCTGCGATCACTTTCGTGGCAGTCGGCAAGCACGCCAAGCAGATGGCTGAGGTGCTGAACACGCTGCGCCGGATCAACGCCTCCCGCGTGATGGTGACCAGCGCCGAACTCGCCGCCTACATGGGTGTAGATAGATACGTCACCGCCCGGCGTCTGCCGGACCTGCGCAAGCGCGGCCTGGTCGAGCAATGCCACAAAACGACCTGCACAGTTAACCGCACGCCAGCGGTCACATGGAGAGCGCTATGAATTCTTTTGCCCAAACCTGCTGGGACTGGTCAGCGATCAAAGTCGAGATCACTGACGCCATCGAAAAGATCTCTGAAGGATTTGCTGGTGATCCGGCAAAGGTCGAGGTCTATGTTGACCAAATCATTGGCGAGGCTGAAAAGCTCGCTAAACTGAAAGCGGACTTAGTTCTTCACTCGCGCTTACCGGCCTGCCTCACAGGCCAAGCGCGCCCCGGCGTGCAGCGTCGTCGGTACAAAAAGGGGGTTTCCTCCTCATCTTCCTTCCCCCCTCACGCTGCCATTTAAAGGCGTCGCCGGTGCCAAATAGCCCTAGGACAGCTAATCTGTGTAGGCCGGCATCGGCGGCGCCATTTTTTTAGGAGAGCATGATGAAAAATTTAGACAGAAAGACTTATATGGGCAGTTCCGATGCCGCGCCTGCCTGCGGCGTCAGCCCTTATGCGACCCCTCTTGATATCTATCTTGCCAAACGTGGTGAGCCCAACAACCTTGACAGCCTACCGCTGAGATTCGGCACGTTTAACGAGCCCTTTGTTCTCTCAGAATTTACTCGTGAAACAGGCCGCGAGGTCAGCGACTGCCAGGAACATTTTCGCCATCCAGAGTTTGCGTTCATTGGCGCAACAGTTGATGGCATCAGCGACGGTGCGGTAGTTGAGGCTAAAACCACATCGGTTGGGTTCGACACCCTGCCCGACCACATCGAGGTCCAGGTACAAGAACAACTGGCCTGCGCCGAAATGGAACTGGCCTTCGTGCCGGTGTTGATGCGCGGGCGCGACTTCAAGATTTTCGAGGTCCAGGCTGATGCCGACCTTCAGGAAATGATCTTGGAACGCATGGCGCGACTGTGGTTGCGCGTCCAAGAAGGCGACCCACCGCCCCCGATGAGTCCAGGCGACCTCAAGCGGCTATTCCCGCAAGACAAGGGCAGCGAGATGGTGGCCGACCAAACGCTCGTCGAGGCGGCGCAGAAACTGCGTGAAATCAAAACCAACCTTGCCAGCCTCGCTGACCAGAAAGCGGTTTTAGAAACCTCCATCCAGGGCGAGATGGGTGAGCACGCTGTGCTGGCTGACAGCGACGGCCATGTGATCGCTACCTGGAAGACCACCAAGGCGAGCAGTCGGTTTGATGCCAAGGTGTTCAAGGCCGCGCAGCCTGACGTTTATGCCGAATTCTGCAAGCCAGTTAATGGCTCGCGCAGATTCATATTGAAATAGGAGAAAAATGATGCAAAAGAAAATCGCTATGATGAGTCACGACCAGTTGACAGAGATCGCCCAAAAGATGGTCAAAGGCAAATTGCTAGGGTGTAATAGTGTTGAACAAGCAGTCGGTTTGATGCTGATCGCCCAGGCTGAAGGCAAGCACCCGGCAACTGTGGCGAAGGAATACCACATCATCAACGGTAAGCCGGCGCTGTCAGCCGAGGCTATGCTGGCCCGGTTTCAAGCCGCGGGCGGCTCGATTGAGTGGATCACAAAATCTGATACCGAGTGCTCGGCAAAATTTTCGCACCCACTAGGGAAATGCGAGATCACCTGGAACACCGCTCGCGCCAAGCAGGCAGAACTGCGCAGCCCAACGTGGAAAAAATATCCGCAGCAGATGCTGTCGGCCCGTGTGGTCAGTGAAGGCGTGCGATCGTGCTTCCCCGATTGTATCGAGGGTTTCTATGTAGTCGAAGAGCAAGAGGACATCCCCCCTGCGAAAGCGGAAGTGATCGAGATGCCCTTGAAAGAGCGCATCGCCAAGATTTCAGCCGACGATCTGCTGGTGCGTATTGACGAGGCGACTAACGAAGCCGACCTAAAGGCGATGGCCGAGGATGCCAAGACCCTGCCCGACGACGACAAGGCTCGGGTGCGGGATGCTTACCGAATGAAACGCGACGAACTCAACCACATTATCGAAGGTGAACTCGTCGTGCAGGAGCAAAATTGATACTAGACAAACAGAGTATGCTGGATCGAAATAAAACGATTGCGATCAGTGCGCTCAACGGTGCGACCTTGGAAAAGGTGGCAAGCGAGTTTCACATTACCAGGGAGCGTGTCCGTCAGATTGCCGCGAAAATGTTGCGAATCGCCTGCACTAAATTCCTTGGTCACTCATCGGGATATCCTGAATCAATCACGCTTAAAGCTATTCGTAAAAATGCCGCCTACTACACGGACGCTATTGCCAAATTGACAACGTCGGACTATTACAAAGACCCTTATAGCCCTTTTTTGGGCCAACACATCCGAGGACATAAGCTATGCCAATGAAACGAACCCACACACTTAAGGTCGCCGGCGGGACGTATCAGAAAGACGGTCAGGAGAAGACCCGCTGGCTCACTATCGGCGGCTTGCTGCGCGATGGCGATAAGATCAAAATCAAGCTCGACACGATCCCGGTTGGGGAGTTCACCGGCTGGGTGGAGGTGTTCCCGGTCGAGGAAAATCCGAATTACGGGGCCCCACAGAGTAATGCCGGCGAGCCCTTTGACGATGACATCGGCTTTTAGTGCAATGAAAAAAAAGTCTAGGAAACCTACTCTTGCGCGACTTCTCGCACTGCACCACACTGGACCACCCGACCATCCACTAACCCACAAGCCGAACACCTTGATAGGTGACGGCAATAAACACACGGATGGCGCGACAAAACAAACTTATATGGATAATCAGTACGACGGTGAGTGGGGACCAGATGGTGCCGCTGGACCGTGATTTTCATGTCCCATTATGGGACTCGCACACCCATATCATGTCCCATAAAAGGTTTCTATGTGATGATAAAGCCCTCTTATGGGACATCGCACACCCATATCATGTCCCATAAACGATGAAACCGGGGGAAAAAATTTTCCCTCATTTCATCGCTTTTCATATCCCATAATGGGACTCGCACACTAGGCAGGTTTTTCCTGGTCGGTCAGTTCTTCTTTTTTGGTCCACCATTCAGGTGGTGCGCCGGAATTGACGCCGAAGCTGCCGCAAAAATTATAAAATATTTTCAATGCCTGGCTGGCGTTGGTCGAGGCGATGATGGCGGCTTGCAGCTCCGGTATGGTCATTCGTGGATTCTCCGATTGATAGTGGATTGATACTGGGCAAAACTTCTCCCGCCGGCCGGGGTCCGGCTCTAGATGCTCGGGCCATTTGATGCTCAATGGAGCACCCGGTGTGGCTCGGTCAACTCGTCTATCAGATGCTCCGCCACCGTATCGGGCACGATAAGCTCGATCCGGGCAGGCAGCTCGAGGTCGTTCCGACGCACGGCCAGCAGGTCCGCATATTCAAACTCGATCTGCAGCCCACTGTCCAACTTGACAACGACGGTGCTCATAGCATAGCCACATCGACCCGGTGCCGTTCGACCTCACCGTGGTCTTTATGATGAACGATGCAGTACATGTCGCGGCCTGAGCGGTAACCCTTGGCAGCAGTCCAGGCGTCCTTGGCTGCCATTGTTCTGAAGCTTTCCCAGGTGCAGCCGGGAAACTCCGTGACGTTTTGGGTGTGGATGTGGCCGGTGTAAAAATATCGGTGCCGGGTTTTGCCCCAATCCTCGGCCCGATCGGTAGCCATTATTCCCGGGAGCTGCGCCGGCTTGCAGGTATCCCCATGTCCGGCGCCGATCAAGACATTGTGGAATCGGTGAAACCAGAACTTCGCCGGGTCGTCGTGTATCTCGACCCGGCCATTGCCCTCGTAGAAGAGCGCCAGGGATAGGCCAAGCATCTGGCTGGTATGGTCGTCGTGATTACCAATCAGGTTTTTCACGATCACCTTCTCATGCTTTTTGGCGGCGGCCTCGATGCAGGTCATCATCGCCCGGACCCCGGCGCGTAGCACCTTCGACCAGCGGGTATCTACATCGAGGGCGTGCCCGCTGCGGGCGGTGCGATTATCCATCGAGTCGGCATGGAAGAAGTCGCCGAGGTTCAAAAGGATGCAGGTTTGGCTCTTCGGTGAGCAGGCGACCAGGCGCTTGACTGCCTCGCATAGATTATCCTCGGCAATCTTCAGGTCAAAATTATCTCCCGTTTCGGGAGCGAAACTATAAAGGCCAAGATGTGGGTCACCCATTGGGTAGACGCTCAGCATCTCGTCGGTGGTGTGTTTTGGTGCTGCGGCGATCCGTCCAACGCCTCGCCAATCTTCAAATGCCTCGGCAATGGATTCTCGCAGAAGATCGTCCCGGTCAGCGGTTGCCGCCGTCTTGACCCACTGGATTTTTTGCTCACCGTCGGCATCGTAGAGCGTGCTGGTGCCCTTGACCTGGAACCCTGGCGCAGCGACCTTGACCATATCGCTATCGGGTGCCCAGCCGCGAGCGGCAGCCTTGCGCTTGATGCGGGCCAGCGACCTATAAATATTTCGTTCAGTGGTGCCAAGCTGTTGCGCGGCGCCGCCTCGGCATCCATCGCTGGCGATCAGCGCCTCGATCAAACGACGCTGGGTTTCGGTTTCACAAAATTCTAGGAGTCGATGGTCCTGCATGAAATCACGCATCCCTGTGGAATGGCAAGGATTGCGCTAATTTCTCCGTCGTGGCTCACGGTGGTGCCGATTTTAAGCGTTTTCTTATCTTCATGCGCCAGCCAGCCGACTGACCGCACGACCGGGCAGGCTACCGATTCATGGGTTGACCAAGTGCTATCCTGCAGGACATCCTGCCAGGTGACCTCAACGAGCAGCACGCTTGCGCTTGACCAAGCCGTTGGGAATAAGATAACCCATGATGAGCGGCACCAGGATCACCGCCCCGAGCAACCAGCCACCTGTCTGTATCACTTCGCCTATCAAAGGCCAGAACCCGGTGACCGACTCGGCGCACTGGCCGCCATTGGTCAATAAAGATGTGGCGCCGGCCCCGGCTGCTGCGCCCGCAGCTGCTCCAGCTGGGCCACCGAGTAGCCCACCTATACCTGCGCTTACCCCAGCGACCCCCCCGGTTTTAAGGGCGGCACAACCAGATATAAAAGGGACGACCAGGAGAGTAATTATTTTTTGCACAGGTCGTGATGCAATTTTTTAACGTACAGGCTAACAAAATCGGTCATAAAGAAAGGGATAAATGCGTGAACCATAGCGATCAACGAGGTCCACGCTAGTCCGGCGCTTAACTTTGCCGCACGCAGCCAATGGTCGGCGTATGCTGTCCAACCTTTGCCTATATGGTATGGGTCAAAGACTTTCATCAGCTCCACCATTTATGGATTTTAGTTAAACCTTCCCATAAATTTTTCATCTTTGTTTCCTGTGTTGGAGTTAAATTATTTTAGTCCGAATGCGCTGCCGGTTAAGATTGCACCAAAGGCTAAATGAAAAATGCCACCTCCCATCAAAGTGAATGGGTTATGTTGGCCTGTCATTTTCTTCATTAGTTCAAGTTGAATCAGTGGGTCTTTCACCGTGTTGAGTATCTCTATAAATGTTGCGAGGTCGGGCCTGTTAAGTCCGTACCATATGGGAACAACCATAAAATCGTACAAGCAAATGACGAGGTAGACACTGAGCGCAGTCCATCGCCAATACATCGCACTTTAGTTTAACCACTTGGTCAGGATGCTTGCACCGCCCGCTGACAGGCCCACGGTGGCGAGTAAAATGCCCAATCCCATTCCTCTGCCTCGTTCCATTTGCGCTTCCACTGCTCGTAATCGTCTATTTGATTCTTCAATTCGAGTAGACAGGGTTTCCACTTGGGCGATCAGTTTGCCAATTTCAATCGGGTCAATATCCAAGGGACAACCCTCTGGCACTGCCATCAGGTTTCTGTGCCTGACGGCATCGGCGGCGACATCTCGGGATAGTTAATCGGTTCAACAGCAAGAATGAATGACAAGCCTGGCTCGCTTCGACCACTCCACAACAGGCAGGTGCCGTTAGGTTTGGAGATAACCACCGACGATGATGTTCGATCACGGTTAGCAAAAATTATGAAACCAGTGTCTGGCGCGAGTTCGCCACTCGCAATGACGGCTTCCCCGAATTTTTCGCCCAGCACCTCGATCATGCGCGAAGGGGTCGGCAGGCAGATGATTCGCATCGACACCTGACGCGGCACGGCATCTGGCGGCGGTGCCTCCGCCATCACAGGCGCGGCGATCAGTGCCAGGGCAAGGGCCAACGCTCTCATGGCGTTACAGGCCACTCCGCGCTGTCAACATCAGTCACCGTCGCAAGACCTTCTGGAAGATCGCGCAGTGCTTGTCGGTAGTCGCGCATATCCTCAGTCAAGGTTACGTCTTGGAGAGCGTACCAGTCTGTATTGACGAGCCGTCTGTTTCGATCTTCGCGCAAGTTTGCAATGGCACGGTCAAAAGCACCCGCTGCCCATACCGCCTCTTCGGCATCTCGCGCCGCTTCTTCTTCTGGTGTGAATTGAATCCGTACACCGTTTACCATTTTATGTCTTGCCATCTAAATTGCTCCTAAAATTAAGAAATACCGTACATCTGAATTACACCATCAAAGTTCCCGCTACTCATCTTGAAAGATATTTCATCTATGGCTGAGGTTGTGTTTATGTAGCCAGCCGCGAACGCGTTTATAGAATAATTGCTGAGATGGCAATATTGCGCTGTACTAAAAAAATGCTTTACATAAGTAGTTGAGGAAGGATTAAACAGATGAAGTACCCCAGCACCACTTTCATCCGATCCATTACCCATACTTGCGGCGAGATATTGGTAGGCCGTGCCCTGTGCTTGATCGTTTCCTGCATCGTAGCCGGCGTTGGCATCCGTGTCGTCCTCCACGTGGTAGACCTTGAAGTAGGTGGAGGTGACCGTTTCGTTAAATCCTGTCTGACCATCGGCGTTGACTTGAAACGAAAAATGCGCGCCATCCGTAACTGGATTCACATCCGTAAACACAAACATATACTCATCATAGGTACTGTCTATTCCAGATGTAATATCTATTGAAGAGGAATCACTTGCCGTAGACGTTGAAATCAGTGTTGGTATACCCATCAGCCTACACCGTACATTTTTATAGTTCCATCAAAGTTGCCTGATGACATTTGGAATCGAATGTCGTCTATTGCGGTGGTGTCGTTTATATAACCGGCAGCAAAAGTTTGGCGGGAGGAATCGGGATGTCTATAAGCATTTGTAGTGGCATAAAAATGCTTTACATAAGTTGTATTTGACGGATTAAATAAGTACATTTCTCCCGCAAGAGATTCATCCCCCCCATTTCCCATACCTTCTGCTAAAATCTGAAACGCAGTACCTTGTGCTTGGTCATCGTTAGGCTCGTAACGAACCCGGGCAATGCTGTCATCTTCATAATGTTCTGATTCAAATACTGTACTCGTTATTGCGCTTACATCATAATCACCACCGGGATCATCTGTAGCATTAACTTGAAAAGTAAAATTTTTATCGTTCGTAGCAGGATTTATATCAATAAACTTAAAGATATAAAGTTTGTAAGTGCTGTCTATACCAGTAGTAAAATCAGAAGTGGCAGCATCTGACGATGTATTAGTTGTTATCAGCGTCATTGCCATTAGTTTTTTACTCCCCACATCTTTATAGTGCCGTCGAATACGCCGGTACTCACCTTGAACTGGATATCATCAATTGCGGTGGTGTCGTTTATGTAACCGGCGAAATAATCAGCAAACGCATAATCATTATAAAAAATATTTATATCCCGCCCGTAAAAATGCTTGACATAAGTAGTGGATGCTGGATTGAACAAATGTAATTCTCCGGCTAAAGACTCATCTGATCCATTTCCTAGACTTCCACCTATCTGCTGAAATGCTGTACCGTTTGCTTGATCTGAACCTGCATTGTAGGCTAAGGATGTTGCATCACCAGCCTCTGAGTGATATACCGTAAAGAGGGTACTGGTTATCGTACTTGTATCATAACCACCACCAGGATCATCTGTAGCGTTGACTTGGAAATGAAAAGTTGCTTGATCTGTGCCAACATTTATATTGTAAAACTTAAAAATATATTCCCCGTAAGTTGAGTCAATTTCAGAACTGAACGTTATTGACGCAGAGCCGGAAGCAGTCTGCGTAGAAAGCAGAACTACATCTCCTGTACTGACTCCCGCTACGCCGAACAGTGTTGCTTTATGTGTGCCTAATGGCATTAGCCCATATCCATCCCAGCAGCAAATCCGTACCAGATAGTTCCCCCATCTATAGTGGTGAAGGTGATTACATCAACACCAGAGGTTGTCAGAGTCGGCGCAGTGCCTCCAGCCCAATCTACAGCAGCGGGCCAGTTCACTGTTTGTGATCCACCGTTGGTCAGGATCAGTGTGAATGATCCCGCTGTACCTGTAGTTGGAGGATTGGAGAAGGTGAACGTAGTTGTGGACGTATCAACCGTACCCGTAACAACGTTGCCAAGGGTTAGGTCGATGTCTTGTGTACCACCGCCAATAGCACCTATAGCGTTTACTGATTCAGCGTAGTCTTTTACCACTGGGCGGGTGACTAACTGATCGGCAAATATTGTCTCGCCCGACATAGTACCGCCTGCCAGGGGTAACGCTGTTGATGCAATGGTCAGCGTTTCATCGCTGCCGTCATTGTTTTCTGTGAAACTGACCGCTGTGCCAGCCACCAGCTTGCCGTTAAGGTAGCCTGCTGTCGTATCGTTTGAACTGACCAGAACCTTGACATCGGTATCGGCTGCTATAGCCGACCAACTGGAACCCGAATAGACATTGAGGGCATTTGTCGAGCTATTGAAATAGAGCGCCCCGGCCTGTAACGCATCACTATCATTATCGAGCGTGGGTGCCGACGATTTCTCCCCCAGGTAGACATCATCAAATGAGTCGAATGATGCCGCTGCGCTGGTTGCGGAACTGGCCGCACTGGTTGCAGAGCTGGCTGCACTGGTTGCAGAGCTGGCTGCAGCGGTTGCGCTGGTCGAGGCCGCTGATGCCTTGGTTGTGGCAGTGGTCGCACTTGACGCTGACGAGGTGGCGCTTGAGGCTGACGAGGTGGCACTGGTGGCCGCTGCCGTGGCACTGGTTGCCGCAGATGACGCATCGACCAGCAGGTCCCATTTTGCGCTGTCGGTGTTTCCGCTGATCGGCTGCGAACCGCTGGACGTATGCGACTCATTGCAAAGATAAATATTGTTGTTGCTGGTGTCTTTGATAATGTCCCTGGTGACATAGGCCGTCGATGTTGCCCAATCCCCCTGATAGTTGCCGATCTCGGTGGTCGCAATCGGCTGGCCGGTAGAGTCGAACCCGATAACCTTATTGGCCCGATCTGTGGCGTTATCCGTGATTTCGTTCAGTGGCAGGCCGGTAACAAACTGGCCGAACCGGATCGAGCGATTGGAAACATCGAACTCCGACTGCTGCACCATCATCACCAGTTTGTCCAGATCGTCGTTCAGTGTTTCCGCGAGCAGATCCCCCCCGGTCTGATAATCGGAGCTGCGGGCCACCGCCAGGTCGCGGTAGATTGTGATGATATCGCCGGTAGTCGCCCCGGTTCCCAGGGTGACATTGCCGCCTGAAGATGAGGCCGCCCCCGATACCGTGTAATCCGTGGTCAAGGTCAGCAGGGTCGTGTCCTGGTAAACCTTGAGGTCGGCATCCTCGAAGATCGGGAAACCGTAGGCAAACACCGTCTGCGAGGAGGTTGCTGTGTACTGAACCCGAGGGTTCGTGTCGCTAACTGTTAGTGTTGCCATAAATATGCCTTAATATCTGGATACGTATTGTATCTGTTTGTCTGGTTTCTCACCCACCATGTAGTTTATGGAAGTTATCCCGCAGGGTTTGCTGCAGAATACCCGCAAGTCCTGGGTTATCCTCTAGTAGTACGCCCTTTGCCGCCTCTCTATACATAGTTACTGTCCGTCGGAAAAATAAAGCACGCAAACCATCCGGCCCCGAGGTTGCCTCCTGGTATTCATTGCTCGGTATCACAACGTGTTCTAGGTATTCCTTCAGCGTGTGTCCGTCGATTTGGAGGTGCTTACCTTTCGTTCTCTTAATTCGTTCGGGCACTCGCTTATCCCGGCCTGCTGCGAGCCATATATATTGGTCATACTCCGCTGGATTTAACTCGACGGTGGCGGATATAGGCCTCTTGCCAGCCTTTTGGGTTATGGAGATGGATTTACGCGGTTTGGTGATACTGATCTCGTTCTCTATAATTTCGTCGTCGGCTAGGCCAGCCTTTATAGTTGAGTTGTAAATGGGACTCACCATGTCCCAGCCGAGGGCACCCCCTAACACTTGGTGATCGCCCCACAGGGTACGACGCGGCATCAAGTCTTTGGACAGGCCCGGTGTGCGTGACCATATCCGGTTGATAACCGTTTGCGCGATATCCTCGCCCCGAGTTTCGCGCATGGTCGGGTCTATCACGCGCTCGACCTGCGCCACCAGAGATGTGTATGGGACAAACGTCGCCGCCATCCGCGTGAGGTACGATTTCGCATACCGCTTAGGATCATGTACAGCGTTGTTCAAATCCGACAAGCCTCGTACATAGGTGCGCGAGGACAAGTTCTGCGCCAGGGCCATAGTGATAGCTAATGCGACTTCGTCTGCCCCATCTTGGTCGGCGTACTTTATTACCTCCATCGCATCAGCGGTTAGGCCCAGGAACATACCTATCGGGTCAAGCCGGTTGAACGCATAGAGTTGGTCACCGAATCTTATGGAATAAGGCTGCATCCCCTTGCGCCTTTGCGCATCACGCACCCCCTTGTTATTGGACAGGTTGCCGACAATATGCCCCGAGGCCACATAGGGAGCTATCGCCAGGAACATCATTGTGCCCATCGACATACGAGCCAGGGCGAGGTCGCGGCGGGCGCCACCGGCTTTAATGTCGGCTCGAAAAGATTTTGCGAATGGTGCCAGTGGTGAGCGCGTGCCCACGAACTTCACTATATTTGTCGGCGTCCGAATGAAGGGCGTAATAAACCTCAGTATCGGAAGCTCGCGCACAAGCGCCTGGTACTTTTGGCCGCCCGCACCAAGCTCGTTGGTGAAGGTCTGAACGCGGGCAATGTGCATCGCGTCAAGGTGTATCGACTCCGGTGGGTTGTTGACGATTTCGTGGATGCGGGCGGCTGCTGCGTGGCCGGTTAGTCCTTCTTCTGCTGCCTGTCGGTACGCGAGAGCGTTGAGTTCCATCCGGTATCCGACCGCCTTAAAGAACTCATCCTCCGCACCGAGGAATCGCCCCGGGATGCGTACCGCCTCACCCAGGAAGTCCACACCTCGAGCCACAGCGCCTCCATTAGCAACAGACCGGGGACTGAGGCCCACGACGCTACTCGCTTTACCCAAGACCTTCGAGACATTATCGGCGGTGATTGCTCGGTATTTTCGGGCTTCGTATTTTTGTGCGGCATCAGAGGGCTCGCCGGTCTTGAGTGCGCGCCAGGCTAGTCTAAGCCCGTCACGAAACCCTTGAATGATACCAAATGACTGTGCCGCTGCCTCACCAAAACGCACCCCTGTGCCGGGGGTTACCTTGGAAATGGCCGCAGCCAGGAAGCGTTCCGGCACCTGCCATAAAGCCACGACAGTATTCGAGGTCATATTAACAGAGTGGGTTGTCGGGTTGGATAAAAGCCCGTTGATCCAGTATTCGAGGACCATATCCACGGTGGTTGCTTTATGGGCCGCTCTTGCTGCAGCGGCAACGGCAGCCGGGTCGGCTGCGTCGTCGATCATCTCTGCCAACTTAACCGTGGTCTTCACGCCGCCGGCTGAATTCAAAGCCTGGCGGAGTTGTTCGACCTGTAGCATCCCCGACTGTGCGGTGACCTTAAAGGCGTTTAGTGCGCGACTAGCCTCGGCTGCAGCCCCTGCTGCCAGGGACTGTATCCCCACATGGTGAGCCGCCATCTGCCGGAATGCGAGCATATCGGCCTCACTGGCGTTGCCCATTCGGACAATTTTAGCAGCGTTCTGAAGTCGCTCTGCGGATTCGACCAATATACTGCGGATTGCGATAACTTCCGCATCGTTAAATGCGCTACCTATCGGCCGGCCTAAAAGTTTCTCTAAATCTACCTCTGCGGCGTCAGCTTTAGCCTGGTCCACGGTACGCACACCTCGACGATTAACAACAAAGTGGTCACCCTGGTTGCTTATCTCGTCAATTAAGCGCAGTGCGTTATCAGTCGTGTCGAGGTGCTGGAAATTGATATTCCGCAGGCTGGGATCGCTGGCCGATGGTCTACCGGGGTCAACGGGCCCGGTAGAGGGTGTAATAATTCTTGCCGCCTCATCCGCCGACACTGCCGGTATCTTGCGCTGCTCTACGCCTGTGCGTATCTCATCAATCCTGCTTGTACCACGCAGTCCTTTTAATGCGCTACCTAATCCGGCGACCTGTACCGGATCATCCTCGACCAATATCGGCTCATCTTCTACCGGCGTCATTACCGGCGCTATTGAGGCGTCCGCCGGTATCTGTGCGTTATCAAGGGGTTTAGTGATTGCCATTAGTCCACCTTCTTGAATACGCTCATGTTCCCTGCTCCAGTTCTGCCGCAAGCTCGGGGTTGTATTTTTCCCAATGGGGGAACTGCATTAAAAATGCGGCAGATGGCAGAACCACCTTAGACATATCACCAGTACCCTTTGCGCTCTGTGCAGCAATCTCTGCTGTGTCACCCTTTGCCGGGTCATAATAGGTAAAGAACCCCTTACTGCTCTCGACTGCTTTCTTGCGGGATGCTCCAGATAGATTCTGGTCTTTATTCCTAAGACCAACTATATAACCATCAGCACCTTCGGGTTTACCCCAATCATCAGCAGGACGGTAATCATGCACATCACCATCTATTACTTTGTAGGTCTTGCCGGACTTCGTATCCTTAACGAACTTGGGCAGAGGCTCATTTGCGCCTACCGTGAACGGCATCGCTACATTGTGGCCTTCATCCAGTTTCTTGGTCATGTGCCTCCAGTTCTGGTGTAGGTTTATCACGCCAAGCTCGGGGTTCGATGTGCCTGTTGATGAATAGGTTAAATGATGATTGGGCGCAATCGGTTTATTGGAATGCAGTTTTGTATAGTCATAAAACTGTACGTCAGGGTATTTCGTCATAAGGTCTTCATACACGGTTGGTGGAACATCTGACAATACGTTGAGCCTGATACCTAGTTGATTGCCATTCTTCTGGGCTGCTGCCCATGCCTTACCCACCTCGTCATCCATCTTTGCAATAAATGCTTCTGGGTCTCGGATGAATGCCTGGTTCTGCATAAAGTGTGCCTTGCGCGGCCCCTTCAAAGCATCCTTGTCTACACCACCACCATAGGCACGATTACCACCTGATGTCGTTGCAAGGCAGTTATCAACACATGATGCGCTCTTCGCACATATGCTGATCTTTGCCTCTTTATACGCATGGTAAAGAGATAGCCCTGTAGTCTCGACACCACGACCATCTGGCATTAACAATGGGTCCTTTGCCTTGTTAACCCCGTGCCGCTTATATCCTACCTGTGCTTTTTCCATCTTCAGGTTGGACTTCATCAATTTCTTGATGCCGTATGTTTCTTCCAGCACCTTCTTTGCGGTCTTCAGTTTGACAGCACCTGATTTTACCGTTGCGTGTACTGCTCGTTTGATATCCTTGAATGTTACCGTGCCTTCTGGGCGCATTCCCTTAACGGGGGCTTTATCTCCGTATACACCGCTCAATATTTCGGTTCGTTCAGCCTGGACCTTCTCACCATTGGCGTATACCAAATGCTTTAGCTCCGCTGCCCGTGGTTCCTGTGGCATCATCAATCGTTGCTTATCAGGATTGAGCATCTCATCCACCTGTCTAGTCAAGGCTGCTTTAGACATCTTCTTGCCGTCTATAATCTCACCAGTAAGCGTGTGGGCGATCTTTCTAAACCCGGTGATAGATGTGGGCAGGGTTAACTTCTCTGACTCAACCATCTTGCCTTCACTTACATCCTTAATGCGTTGCTCAATCGCGCCATGTATACGTTGCTCAAGTTCTGTTTCTGGCTTACCGATGAAGAAATCATCAGCAGTGACCTTTCCATCCTTTACTGACTGATATAACTCTCGTTCAGGGGTTATTGGTTCCATATCAGGAAGTCCGGCTGACTTAGGCGCAACAGGTCGCGGGTCAGGACCCTTATGTGGTGTGCCGTGCCAGGACACCATTCCGAGCTGCTTCTGCAGGTTGCCGGGGCGCCCGGCGATAAGGTCTTTGACGGCCTGGAAATACTCCGTCGGTGGATACTGGCTTGGGCCTGGAGCGCCTGGCAGATGGCCCGGCACACCCCCCTGCTCTAAGACGTTAATGCGTGCCCCCTCGGCTGCCAAATCCTTAATTCCAGAGATGCCTTTTGATGCTAAGTATTCAGACGCCTGCTTTTCCCCTCCAAGTTTTGCAACCAACCACTGATACTGCTTCTGGTCGGGGCGTCCGGCGATAAGGTCTTTGATGGCCTGGATCGCACCAGGCCCGCCATGTTTAATGCTGCGCAATGCCGCCATCGTGGCAGGAACCAGCGCACCAAGGGCGCCACCTTCGAGGACCATTTTGACGCGACTCCCGAGCCGCTCTAACGCATCGGCATCCTCGCCAACTTTGGCATCGAGAAAATTAACCAGGACGTTATCCCAGTTGAACTGCTCACGCAGCAGTGTGGACAGGTTGCCAAGCTCGGGGTCAAATAAGACATCGGCAAACCCCCCAGCCAGAGTCTGCCGTATGAAACTCGCGCCTTTTGCTAATCCCCCGGCGGCACCAAACCCGGCAAAAAACTGTGTCATAGCACGAACAAGGTGCGCCGCTCCTTCATCTGCCGAATCAATCTCCGGTAATTCATAATCAAACCCTGCGCCACCCAGCACGATATCCGCTTCGGATGCCACATCCCAAAGACCCTGTATAAGATCACGCCCGCCGCCTGCCATTGCCGGGCCTGCCGGGTTGTCGGTAAGGGGCCGGATAAGGTCGCCAACAATGCCGGCGACTATGTTTTCATCAAGTTGTGCCTGCGGGTAAATACTCTTGACAAACTGCGCCACCCAGTGCGGTTTGTCATCTTCGCTCAGTGTCTGGGGGGGTTTAATGCGTGGATCAGGCACACCCGGTATATCACCGTGGCCGGGCTTTGATCGCTCCCCGAGGTTGCTCGCGGGAACAAACTGACTATGACTAACCTCTGGGCCCCAGCCCTTGGCGGCCTCGATAGGCGGCAGTGCCGGTTCACCGATGATTGAATTAATCGTTGCCGGGTCAACACCCCTGACCTTCAACTGCTGGCGGAGTAATTCATTCTGGCGCTGCTGCTCGGCCTGCTCGCCTGACTCTTTCGCCTCCTGCCATGCTGCGGGACTGTCGGCACCTTGTCCGGTGGCCTTGAGAATATCGCCCTTATTTTCGTCGCTTCTTTGCCTACTGCGCAGATAGTTTGCGGCGTCCGAGTAATATATCTCCCGGGTGCGGTAATGATTTAACCACTCCTCGGCAATATTGTCGTGGTCTTCAGTAGTACCGGCGACTATATTGCCCCATTCTTCCTCAATATTGTCGGGGTCCTCGGGCTTAATGCGGAAGGCACGGTCGTTCATTGCGGTGGCCGGTATGCTTTCCTAGCGTCCTCGCGGAGCTTAGTGGAAAAAAACTCAGCGTCGTCGAATGTTTTTTGTAGCTGCGCTTCCTGTTTGACACGATCAGCCTGGTTTTTATTTATCTTGTCGTCGTCGTCTTGTGATGTGGTGGGAGGTAACACTTTTTTTGTTTCGTTTTGTTTTTCCCAATCATCGTAATTTTTCTGCTGCTCGAAGATGTATAAAAACTGCTCTAATGTTATTTCCTCGCGTGTAAAGGCTACCTCGGCCTCCAAACGTGATCCGTATAAATTAAAGCTGCCATCTTCATTGCGCAGGGTATAATCCGGTTCCATGCCGGGGTCTTCTATTTTTGTATTGCCGATGTGGCGCAGCGCACGGGCGATGATTTTTTCAACCAGATCAAGCGGGTTCTCTTTAGGGTTCTCTGTACTTTTGCGATACAGCTCGCGTTTTGCGGCCGCCAGTGCGTTCGTTGTTGAATCATCAAAATCAAAGCCAAACACTCCTGTGACGACCTTACCGACACGGTAATCAATTTGCTGTAACGCCGCTTTATAGTTGTCAGATTTGGTTACTGATAGGTAGTTTGTGTGTAGGAGTTTTCCTAATATATCGACCCCTGTAGCCCCCGAGATGCCGTTTTCTTCTCCGATTACCGAATAAAGTCTGTCTACAAAATCGTCACGATCCTCATCATCAACACCCCTAAATAATTCATCATAAAATCCTAACGTTACTTCCGCACTCTCCTGCTTCGCTTGTTCGGCGTCAGTTTTCTCAACCACCCTTAAAAAAGCACCAGCCTGTGCAGAGTTGAGTTTTCGTTCGTCGATCCAGCCATTAACCACACTACGGGTTAGTTTCCCTCGACCGTATAACCCCCACCCGATTGCCGCCGTCGTTTCCTGATCTAGTTTCAACTGTCGATCTAGTTCTTTTTCTTTAATCTCTTTGAAATATTGAATTTCCTTTAGTCTCCCCAGCATCCGACTTTCAATTGTTTTACGGTCGTCGGATGAAATATCCAGAGCATCATTGTTTTTGAAGGTGAGATAGGCAGCATCTGCGTTACCGTCGTTCGCCTCGAACTCGAATTGGGTCATGTGGGCCAGGATGGTGCTCTTACTCATCAGCCTGCGCATTGTGCTATCAAGCTGGTCAGCGGTCTGAAATTTTGCTTCAACACCAGCAAGCCCGTGCTGGACGATGCTATGGACCGTATTATTAATACCAACAGACGTTACCGGCTCGCCGTCTTCGTGCCCAACATCATCACCCACGTCCCACGCAGACCCGGTAGGTATTTCACCATTCTCGATTCGGAAAAATAAATCCTTTTCAAGCTCACGCTGTGTTTCATTCCAGGTTACCTCCGACATGTCCCGCGCTCGCGCAAACTGTTCTTTAGCGATGCCGTAGCGGTATTGCAGCGCATATTCACCCATAATCCCCTGGGCAAACTTAATCATCGCAGGGTCTTTTAGCTGCTTCTCTGTGCCACGAACATAGCCGGCAACAAGCTGGTCGTAAGTGTCAACATCTGCTGGATGGTTTATTGCGTAGCCCTGAAAAGCGGTTTTTGCATCAAGTCGTAGGCGGCCTTTATATGCTTCCATCACGCCCTTGTTGAAGGCGTTAGCATAAATTGTGTCGTCTTCATTCAACCGAATTGTGCCGCCACCTCCCCCCATCGCTAACCCGGCCTGCAGTCCGCTTTGCTCGGCCTCTTTCGCAGCCTCCTTAAAAGCCACATCTCCCCATTGGCCCAGCACCCGGGAAAGATCGCTGGCGATCTGTGCCCCAGCCCTTGCCGTTGCCTCGGCCGGTGTCGTTTTCGGCCGATAAATGTGAGGTGGCGGTGGCGGTGCCGCGCTCGGTCGTGGCGGCATCGGTATATTTGGCGGCGGTGGGGTACTAATGCCTTGCCCATAGCCGAACGGGTTACGCGCCTGCGGTGTGCGCGGCTGGAGGTCCGACTGGTATCGTTTCGTGGTTGCCATCTACCCCCCCAAACTACCGTAGCGATATGCCGCATTAGCAAGACCACTAGCCGCATTGATATAACCGCTGGTTCGCACCTGCTTGCCCCCGATGCGGATCGACTCAGCCTCGAGCTGTGAAGACGACAGCAGGGATGACGCACTCATACGAGTGCCTGCAGCTTCCAATCGTATCGCGTCGGCTTGCAGACTCGCCGCGTCGCCTACCAGTTCCGCCTGTTCCAGGCCGGTTTCAAGTCCGATGTCCGCACCATAGCGGAGTAGTGATACCCGGTCAGCCATCAGCTTGGCACGTTCACTGCCGAAGAATTTTTTATCAATAATGCGCCGGGCTGTATTGCCGGCATCTATCGCCTGGTCACGCTCGAACATCTTGATATCCGCCCCCATCATCGCCAGCGGACTACCATCGTAAGCTTGAACCCCCTGCGCAGTGCGTAGTGCTACCTGGCTCGCCAGTGCACCGTTTAGTTGTCGGCGTCGAGCTATTTCACGGTTGTCGGCTTCTCGTTCTTCTGTGTCTACCTCCCGCTCAATCGACAACAGTAGTAGTGGTATCTCTTTTTCTTCAAGACCAGCCTGGCGCATCGCATACTCATAATTGAGCCTCGCCTGGCGCTTGACTGCCCCCTCGGCTTTTGCTGCGTAGGCATCATGCAGGCCAGCATACGCATCCTGTTGACCGGCATAAGCTGCGAGTGCCGCCGCATCTTGTGCCCCGGCTGCTGCTACTGCATCAGCCTGCGCCCCGGCTGCGTCCGCCAGTTTACTGCCCTGGACTGCACCCATAATAGAAGAAGCGGCGGATATAGCGCCAAAAATAGCAGGCCACGCAACCATCGTTTACGCCTCCACTTCGACGACCAGGCCGAGCAAAGTAAACGGCTGCGGGTCTGTCTGCGTGATGGTGACCTGGGCCAACCGGTCCCAGCCGTTAAGGAACACCTCTTTGATGCCGGTAAAGGGGTCCGGTACATCATCCAGAACGCTCTCACCCAGATTCCGATCAGGCAATAGCACGGTCGAGCTGGTGGCTGAGGTTGTGACATAGACGCCGAGTGATTCGTAAAGGTCCGCCACGATACGGATCAGCCGTTTCTTTTCAGTCAGGATTGAACCGTTTTCAAAGTTCGAGGTGATCGGCATAGTCTTCACGGTGACATCAAAATCAAGGCCGACCTCAACCGCTGTCGCAGCTCGCGCCAGCGTGATAGAGCCGCCCGATGGGGCCGCATCATCCATGATGGCGCCATTAGCCCGCACCCGGCTGGACTCGCCATTAAGGTGTGCAAGGCCAGTGACTGAAGTGCTCGAGGATTGCGTTTGTGCCAGGTTGGCGTCGGTATAGGTATCGGGATCAGCCAGCTCCAGGTAGTAGACGGTGGAGCTGTTGATGGAACGCTTGACTGCGAACCAGACCTCGGTGCCCTCTACGGTGACTGCCTCGATATCCCCGGTGGTTTCCCATTTAGTCCATCCCGCGACACCCTGGTTGCGCAGCGTGTTGAACACAGCCATATCCCCGTTGGAGTTGACAACATAAACATAATTTGCGTCCTCGTTTGCCGTGCCTCGGCGTGAGTCCATATCAACCGGAGTCGTGATGAGATGGGACGCCAGCAGTGTGGCACTGTTTGATGTGTAAGCGTCCTCCTCCCAGTTGAATAGAAATTCTCTGATCGAGCTTAACCCGTAGTCAAGGAACAGCGTTGCGCCATCAATATTGACCGGCGGCACGGTGCTCGAGCCGAACCGGGTCTGGTTCTTGATTGCTATGTTGCCGGGCGTGATCGGACTCGATGAGATATAGAACTCGCCGCCGGTCGTGAACAACTGCAGGTGCCGTGATGGCATCAGGGCGACGAAACCGTTGATCTGGTTGGTATCGAGGGTTACGTCGATTGCGTCGTCATCCTCCCCGGTATCGACATCAAAATTAAAATAGTCAGCAATCTGCGACCCCCACAAGGTCTGCGGTCGCGACTTGGCACCACCGAACCACAGCCGCTGTTGGAAAAACGCCGCCGTCTTGGGCCAGCCCCGTGTTGCGCTCCAGACATCCTCATCACCCGAGCCATAATCAAACTGCGGAATATTAGTCAGTGTGATGTTTGAAAGGGTCCAGCTTGTGTGCGCCGCTCCGCGCACCAGTTTGGCCGGCTGATGATCCGGGTGTACGATAATCATCGTGTCAGCCGACTGCGTGACATAGAGCTCTTTACACTGCGCCAGGGTGTAGGTCGTGG
>Ga0208156_1000315_pt1 | contig 20589 bp, 29 predicted proteins | sample 1_EtaG_FD_184073 | JGI IMG/M metagenome (GOLD analysis project Ga0208156, IMG submission 184073) | Marine viral communities from the Subarctic Pacific Ocean - 1_ETSP_OMZ_AT15124 metaG (SPAdes) (version 2) | ecosystem: Environmental > Aquatic > Marine > Oceanic | place: Pacific Ocean | collected...
TAGTATGCTTCATCTTTCTTATTTGAATTGTCAAAAACTACTTCATAAATACCTTTAGCTTCTTTTTCCTCTTTAGACCATAAAGAAAAAATATTACTTGGATATTGAATATCGCCAATTGTTAATGCTCTTGGCTTATTATATATTTTTTTTATTTCGTTATTTTCTATTAGTGCGTACATAAAATTCCTATGCTACTGTTAAATTAAGGGTTCTACCAACTTCAAGCCATTTTGCTCCATTGTATCTAAAGCTAAACAAATCGCCCTGACCTCCTGTTGTAGTAGCTGTTGGTGCTGCATCTGCTGCAAATTCAAAAACTCCATTCCATGCTATAGTTCTCGAACCTGTTCCATCCTGGATACAAAGAATGGAAACAAATTGTCCTGTTGTTGGATTTGATGGTGCATCAAAATCTACATTACCTGTTAAAGTTACTTTAGCAACTGGTGATGCTCTAACATCCCAATCCTGCGTTGCATCAAATGTTAATGTATCTTCTTCAAAATATGCTGCGCCTGTTATTTTTGTTAAATTATTTGAATCTGCTGATAATACTTTAGATCCAGCACTTGTTCCAAGTGTTGCAAGATCATTATAGTTAAGCTCTGTTGTTGTAGAAGTACAACCATCTAATAAATTAAGTTCTGTAGCTGTAGAAGAACAAACTACATCTTCATTAATTTTAGGACTTGTTAAAGTTTTGTTTGTTAAAGTAGTTGTTGAAGTTGCTGTAACAAAAGCCGATGTAGCATCAACGATATCTGGATTAGTACCATGATTCGCTGTTGCATAAACAATTTTAGTTCCTCGATCACCAGAGGCCCATGTAACACTAGAACCTGATCCAGTGACGTATTTAAACTCAACTGAGTATGAATTAGTAGTAGAATTTTTAATTATGTAAAACTGTTCAACATCAAGTGGAATAGTTACAGTTATGTTTCCAGCAAGAGCTGCTGTTAATTCTATAACTCTGTGTGCAACTTGGTTGCTATCCGTTGCTGCTCCGTCTGAGACAGCTAAATCTGTAGCTCCCGTGGTATTACAAGCTATTGAAACATAGCCACCAGCAATTTGTTCTATGATTTTTAAATTTGTATTAGTAAGGGTACCCCACTGACCGGATTTTTCTCCAGTCACCATTAATTCAGTCCCTAATCCTGTATAACTTGATGGCATAATTTATCTCCTATTTATTATAAATTCGTTAAGCCGCAGTGTCAACTTCCGCCCATGTATTAGTTACTCCTGGATCAATCTCTGTCCAAGAGTTACTTACTCCAGGAACCACTGGCGACCATGCACCTATCTTAACATTTTGTAGGGTCGCTGTCATGCCTTGACCTGTTAATCCTACAACTACATCATCTACATCCACAGTTCCAACAGAGCCTGCTAATGCTTGACCTGTAAGTTCAACTATGGATACTGCATCAACTGTTCCTAAAGAGCCCGTTAAAGCTATTCCAGTAGGAGTTACATTTGCATCAGCTACTGTAGATTCATTACCTAAATAGCCTGTTAAACTTTGTCCTGTAACTTCTGCTACTGCAACTGCATCAACTGTTCCTAAAGAACCCGTTAAAGCTATTCCAGTAGGAGTAACATTTGCATCAGCCGTTACTGATTCATTTCCAAGCGAACCTGTTAAGGCTATTCCAGATGGTTCTGCTAAAGCATTTCCACCACCAATAGCTGTTCCCACAGAACTGGTTAAAGCTTCTCCTGTAGCTGTTACATTTGCATCAGCAGTAACGGTTTCGGTTCCAATTGCTCCGGTTAAAGATTGTCCAGTTACAGAAACAATAACGTTAAGATCGACTGATTCATTTCCTAATGTTCCTGTTAAAGCTTCTCCTGTAAGTGTAACATTAGCGTCGGCTGTTACAGTTTCAGTTCCAATTGAAGTTGTTAAAGATTGTCCAGTAAGTGCTACATCTATTGAAATAGATGCAATTGCACTTCCTGTACTTGTAGATAAAGCGGTAAGTTGAACTCCATTACCCCAAACTCCGTCACCGAAGCCTTCGACTAATGAACCCCATGCACCATAGTCTAGAACAATTCCGTTATCTTCCCAGAATTGATCTCCCCAGGCATTTGAACCCCAACCCGATGGTGCACCTGCCATTTAAAACCTCCTTAGCTAATTCTTAATATAGCTGCAGAAGTTGTAAAAGCTGGGAACTGTATTGTAAAAGTTCCTGCTGTTGCTGTTTTATCACCACCAAAATCTAAGACAGCTACTGCTGCATTAGTTACTGCTGATGATGTATTATAAATTAGCGCTCCTCTTGCAGTCAATGTAACTCCAGTAAATGAAAGATCAGCGAAATCTACAATTGCCACACCTGTTGCTACTGATGTTTGTTGACTACCGACAGCAAGGTTTTTTCCCCCTGATGCATAATCTCCGCTTCCAGTATCAGTTGATTGTCCTGTTGTGGTAAACGAAGTAGTAGCTGCACTTAAGTTAGCTGTATCAAGATACAAAGCTAATTTAAATTTATCACCAGTTGTTTGGGTGAAGTTTGCGTCTCCTTCTAGTAATTGCTTTTTAAATGCATTACAAATTGCTTGTGCTATTGCCATTATATTCTCCTCATAATTTAATTTTTTACGGTGATGGCGACGGTACTTTGATACGCGGTACACCAAAATCGTAATCATCTCTACGTCTTCTACCCATTTGTTGAAGAGCGTAAGTTTGTATAGCTTCATTATACTTTGCTTCATAGAGCTTGTACATATCCATAGGCCCTTTTAAATAGCCATAACAATTGACTAGACCTCCATAAAGTAATAAATCAGGATCCTTGGTTGAAAGAGTCGTGGTTGTATTAGAAGAGCTTAAAGCTTCTGGAGTGAAAATATAATTCAATTGCACCCCATAAACTACATCTGGAGTGGGAGCCATAACTATGTTATTTGGATCCCAATTCGCATAATATTTAGGGGTTCCTGAAGCACTGGTTGAAGGATAAAATTCACTTATAAAACTGGTATCCTTTTTTTCTAACATAGATCTTTCAAAATCAGAGTCCCCTGTTTTACTGGTTAATTGTAAAGATCGGATAATATAGCAGTCGGTTGGAAGTAAAAGATAACGATTCGTTCCAGTAGATAAAGAAGTTTCATATTTTCTAGAATAATCTGCATCAACTTCTCTAAAGATTTTAAATTCTACATCTCTGATAATGCCATCCAAGATTGTAGAAGTTAAAACACTGCTACCTACTTCAGTGTAGTCTCTTAATTTTGTTATAAGTTCTGCATACGTCATGTGATACTCACCGTTACATTTGCAAGCGTTATTCTAGCTTGCCTTTTCTCATTTGCTTCATTAGCAGTTTGAGGAGGTTGCATGCTTCCCGAACCACTAGCTGCTTCACTTGGAATTGGATTTATATTTCCATTAATATTAAACCAAGCTGCTGGATCTAATTGTACTAGAATTCCGCTTCGATGCAAAGGTCTTGGGTTTCTTAAAGCAATTGGATCAGCACTAATTAATTTAGGATTGATTTGGGGTTGTTTAGCTTCCCATTCACTAATATGAACAAAAGCTCCAGTCCATTCAAATACCATTTCTCTGTAAGGAAATTGCATTCCCGATCTATCTGAAATGGCTAATGCATATTTTCCACTGGCAAATTTACCCATTATATACCTGCTGGAAAGTAATCTCTAGGAGCTATAAAGACTGAAGTTCTCTGACCGTCTTCTACTAAAGCTCTGTTGAGTTCATCTTCATAAGCTATCTTTAACATCTCTACTCTTTCGGGTGCTTTTTTTTGAGCTAAGTAGTAAGCTAATCCTGCACACATTGCAGGTTGAAATCTATAAACAACATCAGCTTGCTGGTCGGAATAAGCCGCTGCATCTTGCAATTTTTTAACATAATAATATTTTAGATAAGTGTAGGTACTCGCATCTGGTGTTTGGAATAAAGTAATTACAGGCGGTTGCACTCGACTTACATAATATTGAGAAGGTTGTCCTAATGATCCTTTAGTAGGAGTAGATGCATACTCTGATCTAGATATTTTAGATAAAGCTACATCTTGGGTACTTGTTGTAATAGAATCTGTTGTAGAAATATACGCTTCTAAAATAACACTACAATCAGTATCCGCTGTATATTCTCTAGTTCCTGATGATAAAGCTTGGTGTTTCAAAGCCACTTTCCATAAGTGAACTCCTCTGTTTCCCCATTCTGAAAATAAAATATTTAGACTTCTTCTAGCAGTTTTAAGATCGTAACCGCTATTGGTGTTAAGGCCTATTCTTTCGTAGCCTTCTTGAATTATCTCGTCTATATCGAGATCGAATGTTGTTGTTCCTGATGTCGCCATAATTCATTACAATAAATCCATATCAACACCTCTGCCGATAATGATTTCTCCGCCTGTTGATTTCTTTTGTACTTTCTTTTTATCTTTAGTAAATAACTTACGCTTTCCTGCTTCATAAGCTCCTGCCACCGCTGTAGCAGCTAAAACCGCTTTGCCAAGTCCTGTTCTTTTGCCTAGTGCTTTCGCAACTTTTAAAGCTGTAGCTCTAGGTAGAGTACCCGGTAGACTACCCGCACCACTCAAAGTCATTCTTCTTTTTAAAAATGTAGGAGCGGCAGCACTTTTACCCAGTGAGTGCGCAATTTTTGTAGCAGTTGATGCTTTTCCTCTATCCTTATAAGCAAATTTCAATTGTGATAATAATCTTGCTGTTTTAGGTGGAAGTGTTGTAGACGTTCCTGCTAGTGGAGTTTTTTGCATTTTCTTCAAACTTTTTAAATATTTTTTGTATTTTGTTGCTTCTTTCCAACCACCTGTTTCACGGTGTTTAAATAATTTCATAAATCTTTCATGAGTTTTAGAACTTACTTTTTTACTATCAAAAATCTTGCCTTCCCTAGCCGTTCTCACCGATAGCTGAGGTTTCCATCCTGGAGTAAAACTTTGTCCGCCACCTTTTTCTAGTGGGGTTTTTCCAATTATTATTAACTCTTTCGATATACCATCTTTTGGCTGCCATATTTTAATTCGGGGTTTTGACCCCTTTGGTCCAGCCTTTCTTCCTATTGATTTACCAAGATCCCTTGCAATCTTGTTTTTCATAGTGCTGTCTTTTTTTCTCCAAAATGTATCTTCTCCTTTTGGACCTTCTATCACTCCTGATTTTGTAAGATATTTAGCTATGTCAGCATGTGGAGTTGGGATTGGTATATATTTACCATGTTTAGCTTTAGTCGGACCGCCTTTATTAAAAAATTGTGACGCCACAGGAGAAAGAAGAGAAGCTCTTTTTTTAAAATGAGATTTAACTTTGTCTTTCTTTTTATCACTCATTTTACTCATAGCATATAAACCTAGTACTGCTTTAGCCGGACCACCCCCTGCTTTTCCGAATAAATGTTTTTTCTCTTCAAAAAGGCGTCTTAATAAACCGCCCATTCCAGAACTACCACCTCCAGAACTACTTCCAGATGTCGGAGTTGCAGTTGAACTTTTTCTGAACATTTTACCAAGAAAAGCTTTTTTAGGTTTATTCATTTTTTTACCTGTGCAAGGTTTATCCTTACACATATTCTTGGTCGCTTTTTGAATCCATTTATCGTCTTTTTTAGTCATAGTACCTGTCTTTGCTTTTACTTTACTTCCATACTCTTGGGTCCACTCTCTTGCCATCTCTGGCTTGTTGGCCCACATCCATTTCTTCTGCTTTTCAGATTGAAATGGCATAGCATTAATCTAACATACCCTTATAATACTTTCTATATGACGGGTTAGATCCTCCTGGACCCCCTGATATAAAAGTACCTAAATAAGCTCCTTTGGGCTTTCTATGTTTTTTCCAATCTTCAAAATCTGCTTTTAATGAATGATAGTCTGTCGTTGCTTCTTTTTTAGCTCTTTCTTTTAAATAAGCTTTGAATTCTGGATCAGCATCGGGCATCATTAAATTAGCCATTATAGTAAATCCTTATCTACAACACCTTTGCGGTTAATTTGAACGTCACCACCTGTATTAAATTGTTTACCAATAGATAAAATTAAACTTTTTTCAGTTCTTGCAGGAAAATAATAATTGCCTTTAGCCTCAGATTTACTTGCATCAAGTCTAATTTTAGTACCTTTTTTAGTTGTAGCACCTACTCCCAGACTTATATCTTTAGTTTTTTTAGGTTGAACATTGAATTCTCCTTTTTCAGTTGTCTCTCCAATGAAGGAATCAAAACCTATATTTAAACCTGATTCAAAAGTTTTACCTAGATTAAGATTTACGCCTTTTCTAAAACTTTCACTTTTATCTGACACTCTATCCTCCTTTGGGGCCCCATTGTCTATGTTGGTTGTTTAGACCGTTTTCGGTTGTACAACTTCTTAGATGGTACCACTTTTTGACTGTACAGTCTAGATTCTAGGATTTTGGCATAGGGATCACGCTTCCAATTCCTACCTAATCCCGGTTTAAGTTGTTTTGGCATTTGAGATCTTGAAATTGCCATAATTAACAGCCTGAATAATGAGCAATTAATAAATATATCACTGCGATCAAAACAAAGATTCTGAATTGCAGCTCATACCTATTAAACCAGCTGTGCAATATTTTTTTTATTTTCTGTATCATCCTATTACCTCCCCATCTTTCCACTTCATGTCCGGCAAGCCGTTTTCATAGCTTTTCCCGTCATAAGTCAATACTTGTTTTCTGTTAGCACCCTTTTCATTGTAGCTCACGTGCACCCAGCCACCTGCTGGATCATCTTTTTTATAGAACTCGAGAATTAATTGATCGAAGTCTACGTTATTAGAAAGCCAATAAGCCGTCTTAATATTTGGAACACCTGCTATTTCAAAATCAACCGCCTGCCCCTTAGCATGTTGCGACGTTTTTTTGCTGCCGATCGCTTCACAAAGTGCTTCCGATCTGTAGCCAGAGGTAATAGTAATGGGTTTATCAAACTTCGCACGAACCGGTTCCAAAATTTCATAACATACGTTTTCTAAATTTTTAATATCACCAGCTCCAGGTGAATTATCAATACCCTTACGGATAGCTGTCATTGATTTAGTAAATTCCTCTAATTTAAAATGTTTTGATAATTGCATAGTCCCTCCTATTCAAGGATTAATTTTTTAATAGATATAGAGCCGTCAATATTTGTCTCTAATTCAGCCATAGATTTTATGCATTGATACTTAACATTACCATTAGGTTTTAAATTACGTTTAGCAATCCTAGCCCCTTTTAAACATTCAGACATTGTCGGTTGTATACGCGCTTCCTTAATCTCTCCATTAATTATCATCAATAATGCAAATACTAATTCTGGCATTTAACTACTCCTTATTCCCATTAGCAAAATCTCTTTGTTTATCCTTAAGTTTTTCTACATCTGATTGTAGTTTTTTTACTTGTTCGTCTAAAAATTTTATCATAACTTCATTATGAATTCCTGCTTCTTGTTGTTCCTGTAATTTTTCTACCTGCTTATACAATTCTTCGATAAGCATAAATTGTTCTGAATCAGCGGGGTAAGGATCCGAGAGTACCACGAGGCCATCCGATACGGAAAGCTGTGTTCTCTACGAGATCCTTCTCCATTAGTTCTAATTTTGTTGAGTTTGAATTTAATTTTTCTTGAATGCCGAAAAAAGCCCAGGTCCCGATCGCAACCAGCGCGATGAGGCTGGCTACTGTCTTCATAGGCATTTGAACGGCCGCTTCGTCTGAAATTTTGAGTGCCATTAGTTATAACTTTTCAATCATTTTTCTCAATTATACCCCAACTATTATCCTGTGTTAATGACTCTTCTTCCTCAATATTATAGAAGAATTTATCAGTATCCTCTGTCTTCCATTTACGTGTATCTTCAACATTCCACTCACTTGTTTGTACTTTCCAATCAGGAACTTCATTTTTTACAGTAAAAGAAGGAATATCCCATAAAATACGATTATTAGGTTGAGCAGCATAATTACCATTTTCTAATGCTAAAATATGGGCACACTTATGTTCATGAGGAATTTCAGAATGATCAGTATCTACTATGTTACTTTCAGGATGTGCCCAGTCTACTGTAAACAAGTAAGCTCCTGGGTGAAGTTTTTTATCTTTACCAAAATATTTTCCAGATTGTCCATCTAAGATGTCATAAGAAGTAACAGCAGGATAGTAACTAAAGCAGTTCCAAAGCTCCAGCTCGTCCAGTCGCATCCTAGGAACTTCGGTTGCTTTGAATCCTCGTTGAATGAAGGCTGAAATAGGGAGACGATAGAACACACCACCACTCTCCATAATAGCATGAAAGAGAATAGGACGTCCCGTAATACTTGCCAAGCCAAAGATAATGCAGTCTTCAACTTCACCGTGATGCTCTTTAAGGTCATAAAGATACTCTCTTCTAATTTGGGCGTATGTTACAGGAATATTTGCATTAAGATACGCCATAGCATCCTACTTTAGAATACTACTGCACCTATTACAATACCAACAATCACATAAAGTGCATGATGTTTATGATCCATCCACAATTTTTGTGCTTTAATTTTTAGATTTTCCATTTTTTCTCCTATACAAATTTAATTTCATTTTCAAAAGAAATGTCTTGTGCCCAGTCTTTATGAAACATATAAGTTCTTTTATCTTCTTTATTACATTCACAAGATTCACAATTACATTCTTTATGCTCTTCGTTGCAATGACACTCGTGGCCACACTTTTTACATTCTTTATTCATAAAGTAAGTATATACGATTAGGATTAATCGTAAAAGACTGTGACAGAACTTATTCCACCACTAATATCAACATAAGGCTTAGTTTCACAACGAAGTCCTGGTTCTGGGATATCACATTGATATTCATCCGCAGCTAAGGCTGTATTTAAAGTCATCATGATAGTACCTGTAGCACCACCATCTCTTAATTTAACAGTTCCTACATTTCCACTATGTGCTATCCACAGTGCTTTGACTCTAGCCGATCCACCGACTACATCGCCATCAGCAACATGAAAACTAGATTTAATTGTTGTAAAACCCATAATTCAATATTCTATTCTAAGTTATCTAGGGCGTCAAGAACGCCCTAGATAGTGTTATTTATCTATTAGCTCCAAGGTGTAGCAAATGCACCATTCCCAACTAATTGAGCTTCCACTAACCAAAGTAAACCATCAATTGCTCTACATCTGATGTGAGCACCTTCAAGTCCACCTTTAGTCGTTGCTGTCAAAGTCAATGTGTCATTGGAAGTACCTGCACTAAAAGCAGTTACAGCACCTGGATCAGTTGCTGTATTGTTGTAGATTGCCATTCCTCTGAAAACATCAGCTGTACTTCTACCCGCTGCAGTTCCTGCATTCAAAGTGAAAGTATTTGATGATGTTAAACTTGCAGTCATCACAAACTCATAGATCATTCCAACTCTGTTTGTAGAAGTTGGATCATCAGATCCCGCTACTGCTGGAGTTGCTGTGTCTATGATTGAAGGTAAATTAAACACGGTAACTGCGTCTCCAACCTGTATAATTTTACCTTGATATTTATCAATCCCTACAATGTTAGTTCCACCATCGGTAGTTCCTGCACCTATTGATTGAGCCATTTCTGGACCTGTTCCTAAGAATCCTCTTAAGGATCTTACTGGTCCCGCAAACGTTGTTCTTGCCATAATTATTCTCCTAGTTAATGTGAATATCGTCTCTAGGCCGTCGACTATACGCGTCGATATCCAATTAATATTAATTGTATAGTGGGTTTATTATACCCAAAAAAAAGGGGCGCTACAAGAGCGCCCCTTAATAGATTTTTAGTAATCTAATTAAATAGATTACGCTGCTCCGCCAGTTCCGTAGATTCCTCTAGGGTCAGACCATCCGAAGACGTATCTTTCTCTAGCTTTGAATCTTACGTTACCAGTGTCGAAATCTCCTTCGATAGCTGTCTTGATAGGTGCTCTAACAAAGTGTTTTAGACCGTTAGGTGCATCTGTTATCAAGAACCACGCATCACTGTCATTTAAGTAATGGTTAACGAAGTATCCTTCAGGAACCATTCCCATGTGCATTAATGCGTTGATATCATTGTCCGCAGTGCCAACTCTTTGAGGTGATTTCAAAATTCTTTCAGCTGTGAATTGATTTTCTTTTGGAATAATCATTCTTCTAGCTTGAATTGCAATTTTTAATCCTCTCTCGTCAACAAACGATGCAATGTCTATCATGCCTTGTTCTAATGAGGTTTCAGACAAGTCTGCAGCAGTAGCCAGCGTATTGCTGAACGTACTGTTGTTAGCAAGTGAGTGAGTAGTAACGCAAAGTGCGCTTCCGTCACCACCTGTGTAGTTAGCATCAAAAGCATTATTCAAAATCGCGGCAGCTTTCACTTGTTTAGTGTGCGCCATTGATCTTGCTAAAGCTCTTGTGTATCTACCAGCTAATCTGTCATATAGATTGTCTTCAATAGCTTCTTCAGTGATAGCAAAAGCGAGAGCAATTGTCTCGTTAGTGTATCTAGAAGTATAAACCTCAGTTGCATTGTCGTAAGTGACCATTGCACCTTCAGATTTAGTTGCTGCTCCAGCAAAGCCGGAAAGCATTACTTCTTCTTCGAAAGCTCTGTCAGACGATTCTGTCATGAAAATCGCTGCTGCTTCATTGTCGTATCGGTTATATTCAAGTCCAAATAGTGCATTCAGACCTGGTTCTAGTTCTTTGACTAGCTGTGCTCGTGATATTGCCATATGTCTATGCTCCTATTAGATTCCTGCACCTTTGTTACCGTAAAAGTGATTATTGATAACCACTAATGCTTTAACATTGCTTGCAGTTTGATCTTCGTTGTCCGGATCTTGCGAAACGTCAATTACACGAACTGCTTGAGTCGTTTTAATATCGTTCGTAGATCTGTCCAACTGAACTTTGGATATACCTGTAGTCGTACTTCCTGTAACGTTTGTTACATCGAAGTTTTGAAAAATGAAAGTCGTATTCAGATCATCGTCAACATCAATCTTGAAAACTACGCTTGGGTCATCAACAACGAACGCTATAATGTCGCTCGCTGCAATGCCACCTGCATAATAATTACTCCAAGTTGGTTTGCTAGTAGTAGGATCTGTATAAAAACAACCATTAAAAACACCACAGATTCTTTCACCGTTTGCTGCAGTGTGACGAACTATTGTTCCTGTAGCTGCAGCTTGAACTGCATCTCCTTGGAAAATAGCTGTCGATTCGCTTGCCGCAATACGATATCTATTCTGAGCATTAATAAAGGGACTTCCATCTATCTTACGAACTGGTTTCAGTCCGTAGGTTGATGATGTATTTGCCATCTTTATATCCTCCGTTGGCGATTTCTCGCCGGGTTAGTTTAAACGATTTTGGACTATAACTAATAAATTAGGTTTTTCGTCCGCCACCAAAAGTTACTCGAGACTGTCTATCAATATTGATAGGCATTCCCGGGTGTTGCTCCTTCATTAAATCGTTATCAACCGCGGTCATTGAATCTGCTGATATTCTTTTAAAATAATCAGCGCGCGATCTTGCGATCTCCTCAGGTATCCTTGCCAACACAAGGCCTCCAACCCCAATTAAACCAGCGTATTTTCCTTCATGAATAGTCGGGTATTCATTTTTGCCTAATTCACTTAACAGTGTTTCAGCTTTAAGAAATTCCCAACCTTCTCTAAGTCTTTTGGATACATTAGCTGAATCCATAAAACCCATACTCTCAGTTCTTATCCATCTCTGAACATAACCTTGAGGCGCCGCTGGCGCATCGAGACTAGATGGTGGCGTCCAGGGTTGATTACGTGTATCTTTATCTCTCTCCTGTGACGCGCGTGAGGTCTTTATTACTTCACTCGAGCTTTTTTTACTCATGCTTCCTCCTTCACGTATTTAGCGTATTCTTCTAGTGGCACCCCTAATTTTTTAGCAATAGCCACCTGTGATTTGGTGAGTCTCACAGATCTGCGTCCTTGTTGAGTTCTACCAGCCGAAGCTACCGTTTGGACGGGTTTACGGGCTTCTGTTTTGGCCGTAGCAGTCTCTGACTCAAATTTATGAGGAAAATATTCCCTCATTTTGTCGTCAATCTGATTATAATACTCATCACTCTCGACATCAACCCCCCTGCTCACTAAATCTTCATGAACATTCCAGGCTGCTCCCGACATGATTCGATCATTACCAAACCACTCATTTGTCTGAGCCCAAGCTTGCGCTTTTTCACTTGGCTGCTGAAACTCTTCCGGCATTTGAGCCTGCATATTCCCTGCTTGTTCTACCGTTTTAGTTTCTTCTGCTTGTCTTTTTTTCAAAGCCTCGTGCTCAGCTAACTTTATTCTAGCTTTCTCTTTTTCAACAGCAAGTCTTGTGAGTTCATCAGTAGCTTCCATAATTTTATTTGGCTCCTGGGCTCCAATAGCTTCTGCCAACTTAGATTTAACTTGATCTCGTTGTGCATCTACTCTTGCGTCGAATTCTTTAAGGTGACCTTCGCTAATTTCATCTAACTTGCCTTGGGAACTATCATATTTTTGTTGTAGTCCTTTAGCAAATTCAGTCGCAGCTTTTTCTCTTCTTTCTGCTTCTCTAGCTCTGTAAGTTAACTTGTCTATTCTTTTTTGAACACCTTCAGTATACTTACCAAGATCTTCTTTAGGTGCTGGTTTAGTTTCTTCTACCGGATCTTCAATTTGTTCTACTTGAATTTTCGCCTTCTCATCGTCTTTATCATGAGAGGTATATCCTAAATCTACTTCACCAACATTTAGATTTACATCTTCCTTTGTCTCTTCCTTTTTTTCTGGTTCTTTGACTTCGACTGTTTCTGCTTTCGCATCGTCTGTGTCTAGTTCCACTTCATCAGTTTTGACATTTGGTTCTGCCATTGTTTCCTCCTAGTATAAGTGAAGAATGTCTTCGGGTTTATTAATCTTGGCAATGATTTCATCATCATTTAAAATACGATGCTCACCAAATTTCGTTTGAAATCTGGAACCTGAATATCGTCCATAAACAACAAATTCACCTTCTTTGCACCAAGGGCCTGTTGGAAATTTTTCTTTATCTTTGTAACAAAGATCTCCCATACGAATCACTAATCCAACGACTGTTGTCATTTGAATAGTTTCGTGAGTTGTATCAGAAAGTATAATTCCACCCTTAGTCTTTTTCTTACCAGACCAAGGACGCACTAGCATTCTATAACCAACAGGCTTTGGTAAAGTATCAATATACTTACCGACACCTTCCGCATCTGTGGGTATTGGGTTGCCTTCTTCTTTGTCTGCAGCGTCTAATATAGGCTTGATTAAGCCTTTAGGTTTGATTAATTGTTGTGTCACCGTCGTCATCCTCCTTTTGCAGGTCTTTAAGATCCTGAAGCACTGCGTCATATGCAGTGAGTTGTCCTCTACTATAGTTTAATTTCTCTATCGTGTCTATACCATAGCATAGATGTTCTTTAACGGCGTCTCTATTCTTATTAATTCTTTTTTTGATAACTTCTACTGAGTATGGATCAAGCATGACGTTCTAACATTATTTTATTATCACCAGAGTCTAATACTTTAAAATCCCAGTAAGTAAGAGCTTTTCCAATTAATTCCATATCATAAATTTTAAAATCATCAAAAATTAATCTTGAACCTTTTCTTGTTTTCTCCGCGAACCACAAAGCCTCTCTCATCACCTCTTTAGTCGTATGTGGTCCATCAAAATGCACAAGATCGAATACTTTATCAGTTGAATTAAACAAATTCATGTATTGCCTATCTGTAAAATGATAAAAATTAAAGTTTTTATTATTTGAAAAATCTTTAAGCAATTGTATTTTCATAGTATCGGGATACGTAGGAGCTTTTTCTATCACTTCACCATTGGCATCTTTCCATTTTATTTTACGTTTTTTTTGCTTATCAAAGTGTTGATATTCTAAATCACCGTAAGGATCTATGCCTATATGTTCGTAAGGTTTTTTTCCGCTATGCTTTTTAATACCCATCATGATAACCTGTGAACCAAGTCCTTCACGCACACCTATTTCACATGTTGTAATTGATTTAGATTCTTCACAAAATGGTAACGTTTCGCTCCACTTTTTTAGTAGTTCATATTCAGTGCTATCTCCTCTAATCATAGATTAGAGCTTTATATAATGATTATTTTCGGCTGTCTACTTTTTTCCGTTACGGAATATTTGTGTTCCCTTTATACCAAAAATACTACCAACTACAAGTATCCATAAAGTCGAAAACCATGTCGGAAGTGACGCAAAATGCTCGAAGAAGATTTTTACTTTCTCCATCGCTGCAGGATTGTCACTGAAGACTCCCCACGCGAGCACTATTATGGGTGCACTTAATATGACTAAAACGAACTCGTCCTTGTAGTCGTTTTGACGGGCTTCTAAAAGTTTACCCTGGTAAGCTTCCTCACCACGAGCTTGTTTTTCGGCATGCAGCAATTGTGCATCAGACATAGCCATCTTTGCTCTCTGCTTGTTAGCGTAAATTTTACTTCCAGCAGAAACGGCTAATTTAATAGCACTTAACCACATTATTTAACTCCTTTAAATTTTGTTCCTCTAATAGCACATCCGCCACCTCGTGAAAATAACACCGGTGGTACTTGTGGATTAGGCCCTCTTTTTGGTGGTGGTCCTTTTCGAACTCCTCCTCCTGTGTCATAACCTTTACCTGTTGAGTAATCACTATCTTCTGGATAAAGTTGCCAAGTAGATTTTGGTGTAGTAGACGCGGGGGTTACGGCAGCAGTAGATGTTGCTTGTGGTGGACATGGAGGCATAGTTCCATCTGGACATCTTTGCCCATCTCCATCTCCTTCTCCTGTAGGAGTTTTGTCTTGAAAAGGTCCATAACCTGCTTCTTTTAAAAAATCTTTTCCTGTCTTACTCATGACATCAAGAGTTCTTGATTTAGGATCTTTATTATATTGATTTCCAATATAATGCTCTCTGTATAAACCTTCCTTTCGTGCAAAGTCGCTTCTTTTTTTCTTATTATACTCAGTTGAATAAGGACCTATTATAGTGTCAGCTAACCACAGAGCGCCTGTGATAGGACCTGTGACTTTTACCTTAGATTTATATTTTTCCGGTTTTCCATCACTGGTAGGAGTTACAGTTGTTGGAGTAGTACCATTACCACCATGTATTTCCTGATGACTTTTACCAACAAGTTTTCCTGATTCATCTATTGAACCGACCCCTGCTTTATAGGCTGTAGTTCTGTTTGGCCCAGCGTCTGTTCTTCCTCTTTTACCCATTATTTTTTCTTACCTCGTTCTTTCGTTCTACGATCTTCAGCAGTACGCTTCATTCTTTCAGTTTGAAGTTTAGCTTCTGCTATATCTCGTGTTTGCTGAAGTTTTTCTTCAGCTATTCTAATTCTTTCGCCTGCTTGATCTTCAACGCTTTCTAACTTCATTTTTTGAATATCAATCGTTTCGTCAAACTGTTCTTCTTTCATTTCAAGATCAGCACCCGTCTCTGTTACTTTACGCTGCATATCCATAGCTTTCAAGTCTAGCTCTCTTTGTTTCAAAGCAACTAATGGATCTTGCTGTTTTGTTAATTGTTCCGTTTTTACTAATTCCTCTGTAATTTGTGCTACTCTTTGAGCAATCATTCCTTCAAGTCTAATTTGTGCTCCTTCAGGATCTGATTTCATCAGTTCTTGTAATTGAGGATCGTCTTGAAGTTGAGCCCCCACTTCTCCTTGAGCTTTTAAACTAATGTGATGAGAAATATGACTTTGTAAGTTAGCATAAACCATGGGATTTATTTGAACCATTCGTGATTGCATAAAAGCTGCGTGTGTTGCAATGTGTGCGTCTTGATCCTGTTGAGGAAATGCGTGAGGCAGTTGCATTTTTAAAGCTTCTGCATTTTCAATTGCAGGGTCTTTAGGCACAACTGGTGGTTCTGGTTTTAAAATTTTATCAATTTCTCGAGTCCCTAAAGCTTCGTATAGTCTTCTATACGACTCTCTAAGGTTGTGCATACCTGGATTAGACATAGCAATCTTTAATTGCTCGTTTGCAAGAGTAACTCTTTGAGTTAAACTGTAAATATTAGGGTCTGCAACGGGAATTACATCTACTCTTTCATCAAAATCTTGTGTTTTTACCATTCTGTTGGCACCATAAACTGCATAAGGATAAACAGGAGGTAAATAGGTACCAAAAATAGATGCTAAAAGCTTAAATTCTTGTCTCATAGCGTTGTAACAACGTTTATGAATCGCTGTCATAACTCTTGAACCACGTTCTAAGAGTGCCATTGTAGTTCCAACAGCTCTATTTTGAGAATCTTGGCCAACGGACATATCAGTAATAGCTGCAAATCTTTGTCCCGCACCTACAACAAATCCTAAAAGTTGAAAAAGGGTTGCTGAAGGTTCTTTAAAAGGTAAAATTTGAAATTGATCCTTAATATTTCCACCTGGAGCGTCTACATCTCTAAATTCTCCAGGTGCAAATGGTTGATCATCGTCTCTAATTCGAATTCCTCTAGATTTAAACCCTGCTGGAAGGTTACTTAGAGTTCCTGCGTCCAATAGTTGTCTTAAAGCTTGAGTTGCCGTTCGAGATAAGCCACCAATCATGTGAATTAACCCAAAACCATAAAATCCTAAGCCTGGACAAAATTTATAATGATTAAAATATTCAATTCTGTTGTGTAAGGGATCATCTGGCTTATAATTTCTGTAAACTGATAAGACTTCAGCTGATCCCTCGTCTATGGTAACTATATAAGGGATCTTAACTTGTTTTTCGGCATTATGAATTTCAAATTCTTCTAAATTTAAATCCACATGCATTTCTAAAATATTAAAATTAGTGGGTCTATCGGCAGTTGGTGCAATACCTTCTAATTCATCATATTTTTTTTGAATTTCGTCGTGTTTAGGTTGTGATGGTTTAAGTTCAATGTCTCTATAGAAACCTGCTTTTTGTCTTTTAATAATATCATTCTCACTCATTCTCACTACATGAGAAATTCTTTCACAACTTAAGAGATCGGTTGCGAAATAAGGAACCACTAAATCTTCAGCTGGAACAAATTTTGCTACAGCCCTTTCCATTACTTCATCATAATAAATTTTTTTAAAAGCAGAGCCTGCTAATGGAAGATAAAATAAAAGTTGGTCCATCTCTGGAGTGTACTCTTCCATTTTTTCTGTAAGCATATAGTTCATGAAGTCTTGAACTCTATTTGCTTGTTTTTGTATCTCTTGAGTTTCTTCTCCTACAATCTTACATCTGACTGGACCATCAGACGGAAGTAATTCTTTAAACGCTTGTGCTTGAAATTGCGTGACTGCTTCTGCAAGTAATGGGTGAGTAACATTAGCCGACCCTCTAAATGGTCGAGTCATTTCAGTAAATTTAAATCCTAGAAGATCTAAACCGTTTTTATAAGTTGTCTCCCAGTCTTTTCTACTAACTTTGTCTTTTTTATATTCGGTGATAAGTGTATTGGCCATTCTCTGAAGAGTACGGACATCCATATCTTCCGCAAGATTAGCGTAGAAGTTGTCAGGGTTTTCGTCTGTCTCATCTCCCATTTCAACCGGCTCATCGCTCGGTCTTTCAACTTCTACAGCAATCTCTTCTTCTGTCGTTGGGTCTTCGTCCTCAACGATCGGATTTTGTCTCTCCACATCGACCATGTTTACCAAGTTCTAGTTTTAAGAACACCATTCAGTTTAGTTGCAATTTGAACTTCTCCACCTTGAGTAACATAAGGGTTGTCCGGATTAGAGCCTCGAGTTCGTACTTGAGTACCGTGTCTAGCTTTAATCAGTTTACCTTTTTTAGCTGCATCCATTCCAGGCATTACTTCGTGAGTCGTACCTTTAACAGCTGCACCAGTTCCTCTAGTTTGTGATTTAACTAATTGTCCTTGATAGGCTTTGATAGTGCCTCCGGCTTTCTTATTCGGAGTGCCTACATTTTTTCTCTTGTGCCAGAATTTCCACCAAGGTGGAATACCAGACATCTCGTTCATGCTTCCACCAGTATCACCTAGCATGGATGGTTTTCTAAATTGAGTAGCACCATACACTTTCTCCATACCCTTACCGTCTCCAGTTAAGGCATCTTGTATAATTGGTGTTTTTCCATATGTATGCTTCAAATGAGAACGCCAACCTTTTTTTCCTGCCATGGCTTTTGACATGCCATAGGCAGCGCCGGCTGCAATTGCAGCTTTAGCGATTTTTTTTAATAGCTTTTTTGCCATGATATATATCTCCTTATAGTTTATAAACTGCTATTATATTACCATTTAAATAAGTCGACTACTAGCCCGCCTTCTTTCTTGTAAAGCTTGAAAGGCTTTTCTAGCATATCTGGGGTAATTTTCAAACCAAAAGCTTCTGAATAAAGTCTAGGGTCGTTAGCTTCTAATTTGAGTATTTTAATATTTGTCCTTGAACCCGTAATTTCCTTTAGATAATATTGAGCTTCTGCCTCGGTTTTAAAAGCAATCAAATGTTCGTCTATAGGCTTTCTAAAACCTAACATTCTTGCATCAGTACCTGTTCTCGCACTATGGGATACTACAATTTTCCACGGCAGATCAGGATCTGATTTAGAAATCATAATAGGTCTTGCCTCAGAATTATATTGTTTAGCCAGCTTAATCATTCTCTCAGGTAAAACTGCTGTTTTCTGATAAGGAGTTGGAATAGCTTTGTTTTGTTTTTTAGAAAAAGCTTTTACTCCTTGAAGGCCCGCTTTACCTGTCGCTGTTCCATAAAATTCAAAGTCTCCCAGTTTACCAATTGCTCCTGCTTGTTTGTCGGCTCTTTTAAAAGCGTGTAATCTTTCAACAGGATGAATAGCAATCCATTTCACTCCATCATCCGCTGCACTTTTTGCTAAGTGTTTAATTAAATGATCTCCCCACACATCTCTTTCCATCATCGGTAAAAAGGGAATAGTATTATCCGATCGGTTAGAAACTTTTTGGGCAATGTTAGATGCATTAACAGTATTCTTTCTTAACTCATCTCCCAGTTCTCTTAGTCTTCTAAGTTCCATTCTATCGGCATACGTTGGCATTGGCTTATTATAAATAACTTTCATTTTATTCCAAATATTATCTAGAGCTGCACTTGCCTGACCAAATTCTGCTTCCGTATTAAAAGGATTAATTCTTTTTTTATCAGGATATCTTTTCATTGCATCATATGCTTTCTGGTGCACATCGGATTGGGCCTCATGTAAAACATAGGCTTTATTTCTTTCCGATCCCGAAACAGTTCTTAAACCATAACGCGCGTGATAGATTTGATTATTTAATATTTTTCCAGCCACCTTATCTTCATAATGTTGAGGGGAAATATTTCTTCCATAAGGAATTTGTTTAGGATAATAAATTACATCTTCAATATATTTTTCATCCCCATGCATCGCATAAGTTTTATTCTCTCCTACTCCATACTTTGGAGATTGACCTAATTTAGTTTCAGCAGCTAATTTTCTTTGAACTGTTAATATCTTACGCTGTAAATCCATTGCCTCGTCCACTCCTTTAATAGGAGCCAATCCTGCTGCGTTTATCTCACTTTCAATTTTAGGAATTAATTCTTTTACTTTACCTATTTGCGTCGCTACATCATCCACATTAGACTTTATATAATCCGCCTGCGAAAAATTTTGTCTTGCACTCGTATTTATTTGAGCCATATTAAGTTGAAGATCATCCATACGAGATTGAAGTTTATTTAAAATCTCGTTTTTATCTGTAAAGAATTTATTACCTGCGCCTACTGTTCCACCTGGAGGCGGTTGTTGAATTGATATTTTATTATAAAATCTTTTTAGTAATTGTTGTGCATCAATTACGATAGGCTCTACTAATTGTGGGGCATCATTTACATATTCAAATCTTTTAACTCTTAAATTAACCGAAGGTGAATTAATAACTATTTTAAGTAAATCGGTTTTAGCTACACTCATATTGGCTTGTTCAGCCGTTTTTAAAAAGCCTCCTATTAATTCATCTTTAGGTCCGAAGACCGCGATGTTGGCATCGTCTAATTCTCTTCTTGAAACGTTCATTCTGATATTTTGAAACCCTGGTTGGTTACTTTTAAAATTAGCCAACGTGTCACTCTTTCTTAATTGATTAGCCCATTCTTTAGCGGGTAAGGGTTTCTTTGCTGGGTGTTGTGCAATCCAGTCATAAAGTGAAGAACCAAATCTTCCTTTTCCTGAACCTTGGGATAAGGGTAGTTTCATAGACTTCGCTTGAATTAAATCTAACGAAGCTCGATAATCGTTTGCGTGTTTAATCGCCGGCGGTGTTCTAGAAATAAGTTCCATTGATTGAGCCGTGGGTGTTTGGGCCGTGGCTATGGTTTCATTAATCTTATCTAAGGGTTTAGGTACCTGTGATTGAAGTGGTGGTTTAGGTGCAATTGATTTAGAAATTTTAAATAATTCTCTTAAGAAAGGAATTCGTCTTCTACCTAAGTATGCAGCGCCCCCGACTAACGCACCAATGCCCAAGGCTCCCGGAACACCAGAGGGTT